>BNJV01003058.1_pt1 | contig 96933 bp, 140 predicted proteins | sample 8540591 | NCBI WGS metagenome assembly BNJV01 (sample SAMD00202457, study PRJDB9452) | human saliva metagenome | host: Homo sapiens | reverse complement strand
ATTTCGGCTATCATCCGGTTTTGCCGAACCATCAGCACCTGCGAGATTGTCGTATCCGTATTATGGAGAACGCTCTTAGATTTTCGCGCGTTAAACAGGAAGCAACCAAGAAGGAGGTTTTCCTTTATGAACAAAGATTTTTAACAGCCAAATCTTAACTGAGTTAGATATTCTAGTGAAGCTGACAAGGCCAGGATTTGTTGACAGAAGACGGGAGACAGGAGATTTTCAACAGGAAAGTAGAGGACTGTTAGAAACACTAAGATAAACCAACTGAGAATAAAGTTGACTGCCTGTGTTAATGAGCCGATGATGTGATTATTTTATCGACAACATCTAATACAGAAATAGCACTGAAGAGTTTACAAACCACTGCCAAGGATGTGTTGCCAAAGAATGATTCTGAGAGGGGCATTCCTTCCTGAGAACCAGCACTGAGAATATCAGCACATGTGCCTGCTGGCCGAGTACCATCCATATAAGCCTGTGAACAAGAACTAGAGGAAACTGGCAGGTGGCCTGGGCTTAATGATCAGATTAAAAATCCAAGGCCTGAGCACTGATATTAAGAATGTTCAATTGAAATGATATAATGGACACATTATGTTCATGTAAATTAAAAATTGATCATAAAAACAGAATCTATCCAATATAACTGCCGATTTAGGAAGAAGAAATCTGTCAAAGAAAACACAAAATAGTGTAAGAGATGGAATGAAATATGGAAGAGCAGAAGAATGTAGTGAGCAATCGTAAAGTCAAAGAAAAGTTCTCCGGGTATTTACTAGCAGTAACCTATGATAAAACCGTAAGGAAATTATATGTGCCACAGGTAATTCCTAATCGTGGATTCTGGCTTGAATATGAGACAGATTCTAATAATATATTTTATAAAGTAGATGAAATAGGAAGGTGCCCTAGTACTAGTTCTTATAAGAGCGCTTGGAGTAAGCCTGAATAAAGATATTGAGGACTGTTTGGTGATGAGCCAAAAGCTTCAGGCAGAGTCTTGCTAAGGATGTGTCTACGAATTCTGATGAAGGCCTGCTTGAACTTTACAAGAGCTTCGTCCGGGTGAACCTCTATTGGTAGAAAATGCAAGTAATTATATAACTAATATGCTCTTTGATGCTAAACGTTACTGACCTCGCTAAGGATGGCCGTTATAAATTTAACAAACTTGCCTTCCTGTAACCGTATAGTTAAACATACGCTTGCAGAAGATGTAATGGATAGTTCTACGGGCGAGATCGTAGCGAGAGAAGGGTACTGTAGTGACGATTGAACTCTGCAGATAAAATACAAAATTCAGCAGTTCCTTATGCATGGATTCAGGAGAGGATGAAAATTCCAAGGTGCTTTCTAACCTTATGGTTGATATTAGCATATATCTTCCTGAATTGAATAAAGAAGAAGTAGGAACTGCAGAGCTGGTATATTATCCAAAGCTTATGGATGTAATGGAACTTGCTAATGGAGATTATAATAGGATGAGTTCAAGGGCGTACTTAGAGAACATGTAAATGACCTTATACCAAAGCATATAACCAGAGAAGATATATTTGCCTCTATTAGTTATGTCTTCAATTTGGAAAACGGAATAGGTACAGAGGATGATATTGACCACCTTACAACAGGCGTATACGTGCGGTAGGTGAGCTGCTTCAGAACCAGTACTGTATAGGCCTTTCCAGAATGGAGAGAAGTGTAAGGATAAGCTTTAGTTCTATAAATGACAATGATAAATACAGTGAATGCGGGAGATTATGATTAACTGTAAGCCTGTAACGGCTGCACTAGGGAGTTTTTCGGAGTTCCCAGCTCACAGTTCATGGATCAGCATAACCCACTTGGTGAACTTACAATAAAAGAAGGCTTTCAGCCCTCAGTCGGGTCGGTCTTTCAAGAGATAGAGCCGAGTTTGAGGGTTCGAGACGCACATTATTCACACTATGGAAGAATGTGCCCCTGTAGAGACACCTGAAGGATACTCTAACATCGGTCTTATTAACTCACTTGCAAGTTAGGCGAGACTAATGAATACGGCTTTATTGAAGCTCCATATAGAAAATTGGATAAAACAGATCCCTAACAATCCAAGAGTAACAGATGAGGTAGTTTACGCTCATTGCAGATGAGGAAGATCCATCTCATAGTTGCTCAGGCAGAATGAACCTCTTGATGAAAATGGATATTTTATCAATAATACAGTATCAGGACGCTTTAGGGATGAGACTTCTACCTATGATAAGAAGAATGTGGAACTGATGGATGTATCTCCTAAGATGGTATTTTCAGCTGCTACAGCCATGATTCCATTCCTTCAGAATGACGATGCTAACCGTGCCCTCATGGGTTCAAACATGCAGCGTCAGCAGTACCTCTTCTTTTACAGATTCAGCAGTAGTTGGAACCGGTATGGAAGCAAAGGTAGCTGCAGACTCAGGTGTGTGTGCTTGCGGAAAAAGGCAGGTGTGGTTGAAAGTGCCTGCGGAGATAGGGATTTTAGTTAGGAAATGATGATGATAATAGATTAACAGAGTATCCACTTCTTAAATTTGCAAGAAGTAACCAGGGAACCTGTATAAATCGAAGCCCTATAGTTAATATGGCAAAATTATTAGAGGCTAAACAGGTATTGCTGATACTCTTCTGCCAAAGGGGTGAGAGATTGCACTTGGTAAGAGCCCGCTCATCGGTTTTATGACTTGGGAAGGCTACAACTACGAGGATGCAGCTCTTCTATCAGAACGCCTTGTAAGAGATGATGTCTATACTTCTGTTCATATCGAAGAATATGAATGTGAGAGAGAGACACAAAGCTTGGTGATGAGGAGATTACAAGGGATGTACCAGGCGTAGGTGATGATGCTCTTAAAGACCTGGGTGAAGACGGTATCATAAGAATGGCAGGTGCAGAGGTTCGTGCAGGAGATATTCTTGTAGGAAAGGTTACTCCTAAGGGGAAACAGAACTTACAGCTGAAGAGAGCTGCTTCGTGCTATCTTCGGTGAGAAGGCAAGAGAGGTAAGAGATACTTCGCTCAGGTACCTCTACGGTGAATATGGCATCATTGTAGATGCAAAGAAGTTCGACAGAGAAAATGGCGATGAACTTGCCTCATGGAGTTAAGAAGAGCGTCAGAGTATATATTGCACAGAAGAGAAAGATTCAGGTCGGAGATAAGATGGCAGGCCGTCATGGTAATAAAGGGTGAAGTTTCAAGGGTACTTCCTGTTGAGGATATGCCTTTCCTTCCAAATGGCCGTCCGCTTGATATCGTACTTAACCCACTCCGGTGTGCCTTCACGATGCGAACATCGGACAGGTGCTTGAGATTCACTTAAGTCTTGCCGCTACGAGTGCTGGGTTTCAAGGTTTCTACACCTATCTTTGATGGAGCAAACGAGGAGGATATCGGAGATACACTTGAGCTTGCAAATGATTACATCAATATGCCGCTTGATGAATTTGAGCAGAAATATAGAGAGGATCTGGGCGATGAGGTAATGGATTACCTTCTTTAGCATCTTGATTCCAGAAATGACTGGAAGGGAGTAAAAGATTGGAAGAGATGGTGGGTATGGCTCAAAGACGGTAGTCAGGTCAGTATTTTTGACTCACCTGCAACTGTAGGTTTCATAGAACTACCTTAAGCTCCACCACCTTGTAGATGATAAGATCTCATGCTTCGTTCAACCCATCCTTACTCACTTGTTACTACAGCAGCCACCGGCGGTAAAAGCACAGTTTGGTGGACAGCGTTTCGGTGAGATGGAGGTTTGGGCACCTGAGGCTTATGGTGCGGCTTATACACTTCAGGAAATACTACTACAAGTCTGATGATGTTGTTGGCCGTGTCAAGACTTACGAGGCTATCAAGGGAGAAAACATAAGTGAACCGGGCATTCCTGAGTCATTTAAGGTGCTTCTTAAAGGAACTTCAGTCACTCGCTCTTGATGTGACAGTTCTTGATGAGGATGGAAAATGAAATCAAGATGATGGAAAAATGTTGAGTATGGTGATGAAGACCTACTCCACTCTGTTGAGACTGAGGAGACTTTTTACTTTTGAGTGAGCCCTTCAGCTAAGAATGGTTTTACAACCGCGCGCGCCCAGAAGAACTTGAAGATGGTGTCTGCGATGATGAAGACTCGATGATTTTGATGATGAGGACTTTAGATTTGGACTATGAAAGTAATGACGATAACGAAGACTTTTAAATTTAAGCACGTGGAAATATTTATTTCTATCGGAATTTACAAAAGATATAGTACCTGGCGGGGCTTATGTAAATATAAGCCCATATAGCCGGTTTAATACAGAAGGAGTAACGGGATGTCAGAAATGAGCATAGAAAAATGTTCCAGCCAATTACTTATGATGCAATAAAATAGGCTTTAGCTTCACCGAGAAAATAAAAAGAATGGTCTTATGGAGAGTACCGGAGACAATTAACTATAGAACCTCAAACCTGAAAAAGGATGGTCTTTACTGCGAAAAGATTTTTAGATCAGTAAGATTGGGAGTGCCACTGTGGCAAATATAGATCCGCTATAAGTGTTACTTTGAGACAGATGGCGTTGAAGTTACAAAGGCAACTGTAAGGCGTGAGAGACGGGACACCAGCTTGCAGCCCTGTATCCCATATTTGGTATTTCTAAAGGAATCCCAAGCCGACATGGAACTATTCTTTCCATACCTCCAAGAAGCCTTTGAAAAGGTACTTTACTTGCTTCTTATACTAGCAACTGATAAAGGAAGCAGTGATTTCAGAGAAAAAGACAATTCTTTCTGAAAGAATATGCAGAAGCAAAAAGAAAAATATGGAATAATTTTAAGGCAGAGGTAGGTGCAGAGGCTATATACAAGCTTCTTGCAGATATAGACTTGGAAGAAGAATCAAAGCGTCTTAAAGAAGAATTAAAAAGCAGGCAACTCAAAAGAGCCAGAAAATGATTAAGGCAGCGAAGGAACTTGTTGTAATTGAGGCATTCAGAGTCAGGCAACCGTCCCGAATGGATGATACTTAAGACTATTCCTGTACTTCCACCTGATCTTCGTCCCATGGTTCAGCTTGATGGTGGAAGATTTGCTACTCCGATATGAATGACCTTTTACAGAAGAATAATAAACAGAAACAACTGTCTTAAGAAGCTTCTTGAGATTGGAGTCCCTGATATCATTGTAAGAAAATGAAAAGCGTATGCTTCAGGAGGCCGTAGATGCACTTATAGACTAACGGCCGCCGTGGAAAAACCTGTTAAGGGTACCAGGAAACAGAGCACTTAAGTCACTTTCCGATATAGCTTAAGGGGTAAGCAGGTGAAATTTTGCCGTCAGAACCTTCTTGGTAAGCGTGTTGACTATTCAGGACGCTCAGTTATCGTAGTTGGTCCTGATCTTAAGATATATCAGTGCGTGTGCCAAAGGAAATGGCTATCGAACTTTTAAACCTTTCGTTATGAAGGAGCTCGTTGCAAGGACATTGCACACAATATAAAAATCAGCTAAGAAGATGGTGAAAGAGTAGAGACTCAGGTTGGGATGTACTTGAAGATGTAATTAAGGATCATCCTGTTATGCTTAACCGTGCTCCAACTCTCCACAGACTGAGTATTCAGGCATTTGAGCCTGTACTTGTAGAAGGTAAGGCCATTAAGCTTCATCCTCTTGTATGTACAGCCTTCAATGCGGACTTTGACGGAGACCAGATGGCTGTCCACCCTTCCACTCTCTGTTGAAGCTCAGGCTGATGTGCCGTTTCCTCCTTCACCTAACAACCTCCTAAACCGTCTGACGGTGGTGTGGTTGCAGTTCCTTCTCAGGATATGGTACTTGGTATTTATTATCTTACACTTGATAAACCAGGTGATAAGGGCGAGGGTATGTTCTTTAAGAACATGAATGAGGCCCTTCTTGCTTATGAAAACGGATATATTACCTTACAGGCTAAGATTAAGGTTAGGCGTGAGGGAATTAACTCTAAGGGAGTTAAGGAACAGAGAATAATAGAGTCCACACTCGGAAGATTTATCTTAATGAAGTACTTGAGCAGGATTTAGGTTTTGTAGACAGAAGTCTTGATGAAAACTTCTTAAAGCTTGAGATTGACTTCCTCGTTAAGAAGAAGGAACTTAAGCAGATACTTGAGAAGTGTATGGCAAACCTCGGTGCTACTCAGAACTGCAGAAATTATGATGCTGTTAAGAGCCTTGGTTACAAGTATTCTACCATAGCTGCAATGACAGTTTCTGTTTCAGATATGACAGTTCCGCCTGAAAAGGCTGCCATTCTTAAAGAGGCTACAGAATAAGGTTGAAATTATTACAAGAAACTTTAGGAAAGGTCTTCCTACTGAACTAGGAAAGATATCAGGAAGTTATTAAGAATTGGAAGAAAGCCGATGACGAGATTGCAGCTAAGCTTGAGGAGTGGTCTTGATAAATACAATAATATTTATGATGGCACACCTGGAGCCTCGTGGTTCTGACAAGCAGATTAAACAGCTTGCAGGCATGCGTGACTTATGGCGGATACAAAGGGACACACTATCGAACTTCCACCCAAAGTCAAACTTCCGTGAGGGACTTGATGTTCTGGAATACTTTTGTTTTCTGCCCATGGTGCAAGAAAAAGGTCTTTCAGATACAGCTCTAGAATCAGCCGATTCAGGATACCCTTTACAAGAAGGCTTGTAGATGTATCTCAGGATCTTATTATAAGAGAAACTGACTGCCAGGGCAGGAAAGAATGATACCGGGAATGTGGGTATCAGCCTTTATGGACGCGCAAGGAAGAGATAGAAAAGCCTTGGAAGAGAGAATCAAGGGAAGATATTCCCGTGAGAAACTATATATGATGATAACGGCGAACTATAGTTAAGGCAAACCATCGCCATTACTCCAAAAGGTGCAGCCAGGATAATGAAGACCAAGGCCGTAATGGAGCTGGTGTAGCAGCTACATTAAGATACGACAGTTCTTACCTGCCGCAGTCAGGTAGGTATTCAAGGTTCTAAGTTATGCGTGACAAAACATGGCAACAGTAGTGATCCTTGTTCAGGTTGGTGAGGCAGTTGGTATCATAGCTGCCTTCAGTCAATCGGTGAGCCGGGTACACAGCTCACCATGAGGAACCTTCCAGACCGGTGGCGCAGGTGGGTGGAGATATTACACAGGGTCTTCTGTGCAGAGGAAATCCTTTGGAGGGCTCTCGTGAAGCCAAAGGGATTCTGCTAATATCTCTGAAATTGCAGGCAAGGTAAAGTGAGCTGCAGCGATACAAAGAGCAGGCGTGAGGTCGTGGTTACAGCAGATGATGGAGAAGTAGAAGAAATATCCTATTAACCATGGTTCACAAGAACAAGCATTTGACGACGATGATTGAGGCCGGTGATGAAATCACCGACGGCAGCATCAATCCTCACGATCTTCCTTAGCATCAAGGGTGTGTGGTAAGAGCAGTGTCGTGATTGTAAGATTCGTGCATACAGCGTGTATACCGTTTGCAGGGTGTTGAGATCAACGATGAGTCATGGCTGAGATGATAGTTCGCTCTTTCAGATGCTTAAGAAGATAAAGATATTCTGAGCCCGGTGACTCTGATTACTAACAGGTGAGTAAAGTGTTGATATAATCGAGTTCGGAGGAGCTTAATGAGTTGCAGCTTGAGCAGGAAGGCTTTGAGAAGGCAGAAGGTGAGAGGACACGCCAGGTCGGGCTGCCCAAGGCATCTCTTGCAACTCACTCTCTTTTTCCTTTCGCGCAGCCTTCCCAGGGAGACGACAAAGGCAGCTACTCGATGCAGCTACATCAAGGGTAAGGTAGAAAGCTTGATTGGTCTTAAGGAGAATGTTATCTTATAGGTAAGCTCATCCCCTGCAGGGTACAGTAGTCTGAAGTTCTATCGTTCAGTAAAACTTGACAGTGGATCACGAATTTGGACGCAGAGATGGGAGAGGAAAACCAATCCCGACGTGACAGTTCGATGAGAATTCATTCTGAGAACTGTGGAGAGCTGTGAAGAAACCGGGAGACAACAGGATAATGGACAGGATGAAGAATAATTGAATTGAAATAAGGACAGGGAGTGGCTTTAGGGTTGCCCGTGTATAGATAAGAGAAAATGGTTTGAATAATAAGTATAATTCTCTTGGCATTTTTATGAATAAAGTATATAACATAAATGAGATTAAAAATCATTAGCAATTATGAAAGCAGTTATAACAGCTTATAAAAATAATACTAAGGGGGAAATGAATATGAATGGAGACTTAGTAAAAAGAAGAATAATAAGAGGGCTTAGTACTTGCAGTACTTGCTATAGTTGTAAATATGTTGGGAGGGTTCGACTTTTAATATAGAACATTAATTCCTTTATAGTGTGGCCCATGACTTTAACAAAGATAGTTACGCATGGGCTGTGCTTGAGACTGCAAAAGCAACTTCCACACCTAAGGTTTAATTTTCTTTATTTTTAGATACGGCGATGAAGTTACTTTTTACAAATTTTTACATAAATTAAGAGCTAGATGTATCATTATCTGGAAAATGCTATAATCAGCTTTACAGGAAGAACATGACCTCAATCATAGCAAACAGGAGTCGAAGTTACTTTTCCAAAAACAGGAATAAGTAAACCACCCTTTTATATATGGGCTAGAAGTTCATCTTTAACCGGTGAGTCTTTTTATTTGCCTAAGAGCTTAGGGGTTAGGTATCATCCGGTGAAATTTTGAATACCCAAGCTCTTTAATGTGCCGTGCATTGAAATGCAAAAATATCATAAGAGCTTTTGTGCTCCGGAGCTCGCCCTTGAATATGAATTGATGGCTCATCATCAGGTTTATGTCTTCCTGCGTGTAATTACTAAAATCCACACCCTTTGGTATTATCCTTCTTATCATTTCATGGTTGTTTTCACAGCCATCCCCTTTGGTAAGGTGAAGAAGGACTCACAGTAAATACCCTAAGTCTCCTGTTTCCCTGTGCATCAAATTCCAGTGCCTGTGGATTTGAAAACTCACTTCCATTGTCTAACAGCAGCACATCAAATATTTTCCCAAAAATATCAGGTCTCAGTTCAATATACAGCCTTTCAAATATATCCGTAACAGAACATGAGTCATTGTAGTTTCTCAGAAAAGCAAGCTGCAGGTTCTGTTGTACAAAGAAGAGAGTGAGAAGTACTTTTCCCGCCCTTTACCCCTTCTACACTGTCGCCTTCACATACGACTGAATCGGGGTTTTCTTCAATAAACTTCAGGAAGTCCTCATAAGTCCTTCCCTTCCTGCACTCTTTATCCACTTTCAAAGATTTGCTTTTATTTTTTCTCGGACGCATTCTTATAGTGCGTGCATGTCAATGTTTCTGGCAGAAAACAGACTGTTGTTTATATTTTATAGAGAGTCCTGTCGGAAAACCATGATTTCATGGTTGATTGTTATATGTCCATGGATTGCCCTTTTTAACAGGAGTGGACTCTGACAATGCCGTCTATATATTCCCCTTTCGTTTTCGTAAGGTTAACCCTGTTCTTGATTCAGACAACGATTTTCTGTATCTCTGCCTCAGCTTCCCTTTGCCTTGTAAAAACCTTTTTCAAGGCGACACCTGTTTCTGTCAGGGCATCCGTTACATACATAAGGTGTCTTTGAAGTTTAGGGCAGATATGTCTGACATAATCATCACACAGGTACGTATTTCCTGCAGCTTCCGTATGTTCTGTTTTGTTAAGGCAGTGACTGCATACAAATCTCATGATCTGTCCACTGAATGCAGACAGTCACAGCTCGCTGTATGCACCGGTCTCGTTCAGTATTATGTTTTATTTCTTTTTGAAACAGTTGTGTTGTTCTTTCCTATAGCCAAAGCAATCTTTATTAAAGCTCATTTTTAGAAAGATGACTTTATGTCACGAACGCTGGCTTAAAAGAAAGGTGTGAATGTTCTTCCACAATTAAAATATTCCTTCAGTTTGTATATAAAACCCCAACCTGATGAATCTAACCCAATATATATTTTAACTCATGGAATCAGTAAAGTCCATAGTTAAAGATGTGGTGTATGGAAAAAGTAAAAATCCAGAGCAATAAATACAGTGCATGGAATTAGTGAAAATCCATACCAATGTGGACTTTACTTTTTCAAATAACACTTTTTGTGCTTGCATAATAAAAATACTTGACACAAAACTATGTTAAGGTTATAATATTAAAAATTTAAACTTTAACAAGGTAGAGTGATAATAAACAAAAAGTAAGGGAGGGAAAAATCTATGTCTGAGTTTTTAACAGCTGCATGAAAACCTGACACCCTATGTACCGGGGAACAGCCACAGGATAGAACCTATATAAAAGCTTAACACAAATGAATCTCCTTACCCTCCCTGCTTACAGCTTAAAAAGTGATTTTGATATGGAACTTATAAAGGGCTGAAACTATATTCTGACCCGGATGTTAAAGAACTAAAAGAAGTCATTGCAGAGTTTTATGATTTAGATAAAAAGGAGGTATTTATAGGTAACGGTTCTGATGAATGCCTTTATTACAGCTTCATGGCCTTTGGTGGAGACGGAGTTAGTTTTCCCGATATTACCTATGGTTTCTACAGGTGTATGCAGATGTAAATCATCTAAGGGCAAATGTTATTCCGCTAAAAGAAGATTTTTCTATTGATGTGAAAAGACTATAACAATCTTCACACAGCAATAATTATAGCCAATCCGAATGTTCCCTACGGGACTAATGCTAAGCCTTTATAGAGATAAGGGAAATATTAGAAAAACAATAAGAATAATGTAGTAATTATAGATGAGGCTTATATAGACTTTTGCTGATGAGAAAAGCTCGGCAGTCAGCCTTATATCGGAGTATGATAACCTCTCGTCATTCAGACCTTTTCCAAAGTCCCGCCCTTTAGCAGGAGCAAGGGTTGGATTTGCTATGGGGAAATGAAGGGCTGATAGCTGACCTTGACAGAATTAAAGTTCTCAACCAATCCCACAATGTGAATACTACTATCAATGAAGATGGCGGTAGAAGGGATAAAGAACACAGGTTATTTCTACGAAAAATTGTAACAAGATAAAGGAAACCAGAGAGCTTTTACAAAAATGAACTTGAAAAATTAGGTTTAAGGTGTTAGACTCCAGAGCCAACTTTCCTTTTTGCCGGGAATGATAAGGTTAGCGGAAGCAGGCTTTATGAAGAATTAAAATCTCGTGGGATACTCATAAGGCATTTTAATGATGAGAGAATTAAAGAATATAACTAGGATTACCATAGGCAGTATGGAGGAGATGGAGATATTTATTGAAAAAGTTAAGAGATAATTAAAAATTAGCAGTAAATAAACCAGATTGTTGTAATTTAAGTTTGCAGCAATGCAAGTAAGTGGTCATCGCGGTAATAATGTGAACTGTTCGAATTAAAGTATCATAATATAAGCTAGGTTGTAATTTAATTTAGGACACTGAAGCTGTTTGTAACTCAATAGTTAGCAGAGGTAAATAAAGCTTTGTTTATAAATCGGAATTACTATAAAAAGAACATGGAATGGGGGTTAAAAGAATGAGGAGAAAGCTGATATAAAAAGAGAAACCGCAGGAAACTAAGATAGATTTAAGTCTTGATTTAGACGGAAATGTTGAGGAATCTTTAATATCTACAGGGGTTGGCTTTCAGACCATATGCTGACCTTGTTTGCCAGATATGCAGGGATTGAACTTAAGGTTAAATGTGTAGGTGATACCTGGGTTGATGACCACCACAGTGTAGAAGATGTAGGAATTACGCTTTGGTGTGGCTCTTAGAGGCTCTGGAGATAAAAGAGGGATATGCCGCTTTTGGTGAAGCTTTATCAGCCGATGGATGAGAGCCTTGTGCTTACCGCCCTTGATATATCAGGCAGGGGAGGCTTTCATACCGATTTGCATTTTCTTACAGAGAAGATTGGAAGCTTTTTGACACTGAGCTGGTTGCCGAATTTATGAATGCCCTTGCAGTAAATGCAGGCCTTACCCTTCACATCAGGCAGATTGCAGGTACTAATTCCCACCACATAGCAGAGGCCGCCTTTAAGGGGCTTGGAAGGGCAGTCCGTCAGGCAGTAGCTATAGATGAGAGATTTAATGATAAGATATCCATCTACTAAGGGAAGTCTTGGTTAGATAAAAGAAATGAGGAGAGATGGTAGCTAAAGAATTAAATAGACTCTATGAAAAGATATGGCTATAAGAAGTTTAAGATGTCTAAGTTTGAACCCTATGAGCTCTATATGGAGAACAAGGACTTTTTGAACTCGAAATCAGGTTATAAGCTTCACTGATTTGGACGGTGAACTCCTTGCCCCAAAGCCTGATGTTACTCTTAGCATAATGAAGTCGGGACTGGGACAGGGAAGGATATATTACAATGAAAATGTATACCGCCCTGAAAAGACAGGCATTTTAGAGAGAGTGCTCAGACAGGGAATTGAGTATATAGGAAAATTAAATGTCTATGCTGAGGCGGAAGTTATATCGCTTGCAGTTAAGAGCCTGAATTATTTAGCGATGAGATTAGGATAAGAATCAGTGATGTAGGCCTTTTATCAGACATCTTTGAGAAGCTAAGTATAACTGATACAGGCAGGATACTTAGGCTTTTTGAAACTAAAAATGTGGCTGAGCTTGATGTTCTTGTAAGTGCTGGGGAGATTGATGAAAACAAAGCAGAAATACTTAAAAATCTTGTAAACCTATATCGTCCATTTGAAGAAGGAGTAAAAAGACTGGCAGATGAAAGTCTTATAGGGGGGTTGCTTGGAGAGGACAATGAGATAATTATAAGACTTAAAAAGTTAGCCTCTGCTTTGAAGGCTTTTAACGTTATAGATAGCATTTACCTTGATTTTTTCAGTAATCAATTCAATGGATTATTATAATGGAATCATCTTTTCAGGGGAGGCAATTGAAGGACTGCCATTTAGCGTACTTTCAGGTGGAAGATATGACAAGCTGGCACTTAAAATGGGGAAGGACGCTGGTGCCATAGGCTTTTGCCCTTGACCTCTCTCTGGTGGAAAATTATAAGGAAGAGGTGTCGGATAAGATTTTAGACTATATCATCATTTATGATGAGGGAAATGATGATATTACTAGGGCGGTAGAAGAAGTAGAGACTTATAAAATGAAGGTTATAGGGTGGAACTTATTGAGAAGAATGAAGAAGAAATACTGGGAAGAGCCAGAGCTAAGGAAGTACTTGAACTAAGGAGAATAATATGGTAAATATCGCACTTCCTAAGGGAAGAATAGGGAGTAAGTCTTATGACATCTTAGAGAAAGCAGGATATTCCTGTCCGGAAATCTTAGAGCCTAATAGGAAACTTACCTTTGTAAATGAGGAAAGGGGTGTCAGATATTTCTGGGTGAAGCCATCGGATGTGGCCATCTATGTGGAAAGAGGGGCTGCTGATGTAGGAGTGTGTGGGGCAGATATACTTAGGGAGTATGAGCCTGATGTATATGAACTCCTTGATCTTGGCTTAGGAAGGTGCAGGATGTGCGTCTGCGGTGAAAAGGGCTTCTTTGAAAAGGCAGAGAAGGACACTGAAGGTAGCCACCAAATTTCCAAATATTGCAGGCAAATACTACGAAGAAAGTAGGAAGAGACATAGATATAATTAAGTTAAACGGCTCCATTGAGATAGCGCCGCTGCTTGGGACTTTCGGATGCATAGTGGATATAGTTGAAACCGGAAAGTACACTTCGTGAGAATGGACTTGAGGTGATTGAAGAGATATCTTACCCTATTAGTGCAAGATTTATCTGCAACAAGGTGAGCTTTTCAGTTTAAGAACGAAGAGATTATTAGGAATGCGTGATAAATTATCCAGCTGTATTAGGTAGAATATGGGCTAAAGTCGGCACAGGTTGAGGATGATTAGGGGATAATTAGGAATTAATTATGGATGATTAAGAGTAATTATGGGATAAACTAAGAATAATTATGGATAAATAAGAATAATTAGAGATAATCAAGGACAATCATGGGATTAAGGAGTGGTTATGATTAAAAATATATGAAGTTGGTAAGATTAAGGAAGAAGAGATATTTTGCAAGAAAAATGAGCCTGTATCAGAGGTAGGAGGCATAGTTCGTGAAATCATAGACAATGTAAAGGCTAAGGGAGACAAGGCTCTAATCGAATACCTTGAAAAATTTGACGGAGTAAAAGCTTAGGCAGTTTAAGGTAAGCAAAGGAAGAGATAGAAGAGGCACTCGGTCAGGTTGAGCCTGAGTTTCTTGATATACTTAAAGAGGCAGAGAGTAATATAAGGGCATTTCACGAGAAGCAGGTAAGACAGGGTTTTATGATGACAAATAAGTCAGGAGTTATACTTGGACAAAGAGTAGTACCTATTGAAAAGGTGGGGATTTATGTACCGGGAGGAACGGCTGCCTACCCGTCCACCGTCCTTATGGATGCAGTACCCTGCAAAAGATTGCGGGGAGTATCCGAGATAATTATGGTAACGCCACCGAATAAAGAAGGAAGGGTTAATCCATATATACTTGCAGCTGCAAAGATTGCAGGAGTTACATCAGTATATAAGATAGGAGGGGCACAGGCTGTTGCAGCGCTTGCCTTTGGTACAGAGAGTGTGCCTAAGGTAGACAAGATAGTAGGTCCCTGCAACGCCTTTGTAGCAGAAGCCAAAAAGCAGGTCTTTGGACAGGTCGGCATAGATATGATAGCAGGCCCATCTGAGGTACTTGTACTTGCAGACGGGAAGTCGAATCCTAAGTTTGTGGCAGCAGACCTGCTTAGTCAGGCTGAGCACGATAAAAATGCATCCTGTGTGCTTATTACAGAGTCTTATACACTTGCAACAGAGGTAAGGAATGAGATTGAGAATCAGCTAAAGATGCTAGAAAGAGAGGAGATAGCAAGGGCTTCAATTGAGAATAACGGTAAAATCATCATTTGCAAGGATTTACTTCAGGGAATCGAGATAGCAAACCGTATTGCGCCTGAACATATGGAGGTCTGCGTTGATGAGCCTTTTAACTATCTTGGACTTATCAAAAATGCAGGCTCTGTTTTCTTGGTAGATACAACGCAGAACCAACGGGAGACTATTTTGCTGGACCCAACCACACCCTGCCAACCTCTGGTACTGCGAGGGTTCTACAGTCCGCTCTCTGTAGAGGACTTTGTAAAAAACATCCAGTACAGCTACTATACTAAAGAGGCTCTTAGAGAGGATTATGAGAAGATATCCTATTTTTGCAAAAAAGAGGGACTTACAGCACACGCAAGGGCTGTGGGATATAGATTGAGGAAGAGAGGGCAGCAGAAAAGACTACATAAGTAGAATGTCTATAAGAGTGCAAAAGCATATTATAGGTTTGAACTGTTTGATTGTAAGATAATTGAAACTGGATACGAATAGAAGAGGGTGATTAAAGAAGAAATGACAGTTATCATAGATTATGGAGTTGGAAATGTATTTTTCACTTATAGAGTTCCCTAAAAAGATAGGTGAAGAGGCTGCCATAAGCTCCGATAGGAAGATTATCTCAGAGGCAGAGAGAATAATACTTCCTGGAGTAGAGCCTTTCCAGATGCGATGACAAGGCTTCGTGAAATGTGGTTTATCGGATGTTATTTTTGGAGGAAGTGAAGAAAGGAAAGCCTACTTTTAGGCATTTGTCTTGGTATGCAGCTTCTCTTTGAAAGGTCATTTGAATATGGGGAAAATGAAGGCTTAGGGTTAATAAAGGGAGAAATTAGAGCACTAAGTGAAGCCTTGCCAACGAACCTTGCAGTACCGCATATGGGATGGAACGGGCTGAACTTTAAGAAAGAAAGCCCGATATTTGAAGGACTATCTGAGGGAAGCGAAGTTTACTTTGTGCACAGCTTCGCAGGCTTTAACTGTGAGGATAGTCTTATAGCTACAGCAGAATATGGGATAGATGTGACTGCTGCTGTAAATAAGGGAGCTGTCTCACGGTGTACAGTTTCACCCTGAAAAAAGCGGGGAGACAGGGCTTAAGATACTGAAAAACTTTTGCAGGCTATGAAAGGCGGTTTATATGATAATATTTCCTGCTATAGATATGTATGAGGGCAAGGTGGTAAGGCTCCTTAAAGGCGATTATAACAAGATGACGGTGTATAGTGAAAATGTGGTAGAGAAGGCTGTAGAAATAGAGGCATGCAGGAGCAGAGTGGCTTCACCTTGTAGACCTTGAGGGGGCAAAGGAAGGCTCTACGCCTAATTTTAGCTATGTAGAAGAAATATGTAAAAAGACAGGACTTAAGGTTGAAATAGGCGGAGGCATAAGAAGTGAGGAGACTGATTGAGCAATACCTCTCAGTGGGAGTGGATAGGATAATTCTTGGAACAAAGGCTGCCACAGATGGTGATTTTCTAAGAGAGATGGCAGATAAATTTGGAGATAAAATTGCGGTAGGAATAGATGTAAAGGATGAGAAAGTTGCTATAAAGGGCTGGCTTGAAGTTCTTGATAAGAACTATATTTGACTTTAGTGGGGGAGCTTAGGGAAATAGGAATTAAGAACATTATCGTGACAGACATTGTAAAAAGATGGTGCTATGAGTGGGATAAATACCGCATTTTATGAAAAGCTGATAGCTTATACAGATATGAATATAACCGCATCAGGAGGGGTAACAAGGCTAGATGACCTTGTAGAGCTTAAAAAAGCAGGACTTTATGGAGCCATTCTTGGCAAGGCTATGTACACAGGAAATATTGATTTAAGAGAGGCGCTTAAAGTATGATAACAAAGAGAATTATTCCTGCCTTGACGTAAAAGATGGTAAAGGTAGTAAAAGGAGTTAATTTTGCAGGCTTAAAGGAAATAGCAGAACCGGTGGAGCTTGGCAAGTATTATAGTGAGGCAGGGGCTGATGAGCTGGTATTTTATGATATTACAGCCAGTGTTGAGGGCAGAAAAATATTTACAGATATCCTAACCAGGGTGGCGAAGGAAGTCTTCATTCCGCTGACGGTAGGAGGAGGCATAAGCACCCTCTCTGACTTTTGACAGGGTATTAAAAATGCGGTGCTGATAAGGTGTCAGTAAATTCAGGTGTCATCAAGAATCCTATACTTATTAATGAGGCTGCCTCCAAATACGGCAAACCAATGCGTGGTACTTTCAGTGGATGTTAAGAGGGTAGACGGAGACTACCATATATTTGCAGAAGGCGGAAGAAGGGATACCGGGGTTTTAGCACTTAGCTTTATAGAAGGTGGAATTAAGCGTGGAGCAGGAGAGATAGTGGTAAATTCTATCGATACTGACGGTGTAAAGAAGGGCTTTGACCTTGAACTTTTAAGGGCAGTATGTGGCATAAGCCCTGTACCCTGTTATAGCCTCAGGTGGGGCGGAAAGGCTGAAGACTTTACTAAGTTGTTTAAGGAAATACCTGATATATCAGCAGGGACTGGCGGCCTCTATCTTCCACTGGGTGAGGTAAAGATAAAGGATTTGAAGCAAGAGTTAAAGACAGAGGGGATACTGGTACGGATTTAGGAGACAGGAGGCTTTTCCTTACTTCCAAACCTCTTCATGACTGAAAAATATCACCATTTTTATAATCCTCTTCCCCTGCCTGATTGCTTCTATTTCATCAGGTAAAGGATTGTCAGATGGAATAAATTTCTGAAAAACGAGAGCGTATAATAAGTCTATTTCTTTTCATTTACAGTATCACTAAGACTATGAAGTTCCTGTCTGCTCACAAAAGCCTCCTTTATAAATCTTTATATGCTTCTCCTCTAGGTAATATACATTCTATGTATATTCCGTCGGTAATGATTTTGTATATTATTCTATAATTACCTACTCTAAGCCTCAAAACATATTTGAATAACCAACAAGGGTTTTTATATCGCCTCTAGGGATTTTTCAATTCTGTTTTAATATGTTCTTTCATTGATTGGGAATTGTTTTAATATTTTTAGGGCTTGTTTGGAATATTTTATGTCCATAGTTAGCCTCCTTGTTCAAATTATATAACTAAAAATATGAAAATGCGCAACAATTGTTTTTGAATAATAAGATGGCTGACAAGCTGCTATGATGTAAATGACTGGAAAGACCTTGACAAGTTGTTGTAGTAGTAATAGAAATAAGAGGGAAGTATAGCTGGATAAGAGATAGGTATTTAGTGAATTTATTTAGGAGACAGATTATGTTTGATATTAACAAGATTAAGTTTGATGAAAAAGGGGCTTGTACCCTGCATAGTTCAGGACTTTGTTACAGGAAGAGTTCTTACTCTTGCCTATATGAACAGACAGTCACTTGAGATAACGTCTTGATAAAAAGCTCACCTGTTTTTATTCCCGCTCCAGAAGTAAGCTCTGGCTTAAGGGAGAGACAAGCGAAATTATCAGCACATTGTGAGCATTGAATCAGACTGTGATAATGATGCCATATTAGTAAAGGTAATAAAGGATGGTGCGGCCTGTCATAAAGGGAATGACAGCTGCTTTGATGATACTATGAGGATTGAATTTGAGGAAAAATACTATGGAAATGATAGATATCTACAATGAAAACAAAGAAAAGGACCGGGGAAATTCTTCCACGTGGAAAGGGGCTTAAAAAGGGACAGTATATGCTCTGTACTGGCTGTACTAGAGGATGAGTATCGAAAGCTCCTTGCGACTAAGAGGAGTAATGATAAAAAATGGGGAGCAGGTGCCTGGGAAATACGGGTGGCAGCGCTAAGGCGGGAGAAGATTCTCGACTGCAGCACTTAGGAGGTGGCCGAAGAGACAGGGCTTGAGATAGATAAGAAAAAGGGAAGCTTAATTTACAGTTATAGAAAATGAAGATGCAGAAAGTGGAGATAATTACTTTGTGGATATCTATCATTTTAAGGGCTGTTTGACAAAAGCAAGATAAAGGTAAACCCTGATGAGGTAACAGATTACAGATTTGTGGATGAGGACGATATGGAAAATACTAGAGAAGGAAGAGGCTTTTTGCACTATGAAAGGGTGAGGAAGGCACTTGTAAGCAGGTAAAGATTAGGGCGTAAAATATAAGCTAAATGATAAGGCTGCCATTAGTTTGAAGTGAGTTTGAAATGACTTTGAAGTGAGTTTGAAGTCGACTTTGAAATGAGTTTGAAGCACTATTATTGAAGTAGTTCAAATAAAGAGGTGACGTTATGTAGTTTAGATGAGATGATTGGCGATGTGAAGCTTGAAAGTGACAAGTTTGAGAGCAAGGCAGTCCTAAATAGAGAGGATGTTATCGGCTGGCTTAAAAAGTATCGCAGGATTTGCCAATGCAAGCCCGGAGGAGATTTTTATATTGGAGTGGAGGATAAGACCAATAAGTTGATTGGTTTTTGATAGGAAGGGCGCAGATAATGAAAGGAACTACTTCAACAATCAGGTTAAGAACATTTGACACCAAGACCACAAATGAAAAATATCCTTCATAGGATATAAAAGTAAATGGCAAAGAACGCTTTATAATTAAGATAGCATTGATGAATCGGCAGTTAAGCTCTGTAATATTTAAAAATATAAAAATATCCTTCTATTTTTATACGGCGTGATGGATTTACAAACGGTGCAACCTATGAAGAAATAATCGAAATGAGCGTTAAAAGTAAGAAAACCCAGTATGATATATTGGTTTCTGATGTAAAATATGAATCCGATAAATTCTCAGATCTTCATAGGTTTTTATCAAGAACATAATAAAGGGTAAAAGTACTAAAAAAGAAAAAGGCGTTACAGTCACTTGCTTTTTGTAAATGAGGAAGGATACCTATTGAAATGGTGCAGTCTTATTTATGGATGATTATAATGATAAGAAAACAGAAGTACAATGCTCAGTTTTCTCAGGATTTAATAAGGGAAGTGATAGGGTTGTTACAATTAACAGGTTTTAATGGCAATATTACCTCGACCATTGATTATATCATTGAATTTGTGAACCTGAGAATGAATCATAGTGATGGTAAAAGCTTGATAATACCCTGTATAAATATAGATGCATTTCCTTCTAGAGCTTTGTTTGAAGGTGTTATAAATGCGGTTGCCCATAGGGACTATTATCTGGATGGCACTCAAATACAGGTTGATATGTTTAAGGATCGTTTGGAAATATCTTCCAGGGGATTTTATAGGGGTGAGAAGTTTGGGAAAACTTATGATTTATCAGGAATTATTTCTAAAAAGAAGAAACGAACTGATTTGTGGAGTATTGGTTGCCTGCAATGTAATGGAGGCAGCAGGGCACAGGGATTTTGATAAGATTATAGAAGAGTATGCATCTGCGGATGAAAAACATAAACCATATATTTACTCAAAATCGGATCATTTTACCCTGGTTCTTCCTGATTTGACTTATGATAGGGGAATTGAAAATGATGTTGTGGAAGGTTTGAGCTTTGTGCCCGTACCTGATGGAACAGACCTGGATGAAAAAAGGTATTAAATTTTTTTGTTGTCTCAATGCACATAAGGTATCCGAAATAGCTGAATACTTGGGTGTAAGTGATTCAACCTATTTTAGAAAGAGGGTTCTAAGCAATCTTGAAAAGCACGGCTACCTTATGAAGAGCAAGGTTTCAAGGGCAGCATACTATAAAACGAACCATGATATGGTTAGCGTTTAGTGAAGGTTATGAAAGAGCAGTTACTGAAAGTTAGCATACAATATTGAAAAGTCATAAAAATCAATCCCTCAAAGATATTGAAAAGTCATAAAATCTATGCAATAATATTATTGAAAAGTCATAAAATCATGACTTAAAAATATATTGAAAAAGTCCAGAATGGGGGATGAGATTATGTTGATTAGAAAGATTGAAAGCCTGATTAGAGAGCACCTACAAAGCACTTCTAATAAGGTTTTGCTTATTGATGGAGCCAGACAGGTAGGCAAAACCTATATTATCCGTTATGTAGGAGAAGAGCTGTATAAAAATTTCATTGAGATTAACATGATTGAAGACTCGCTTAAGGATAGGCTGTTTGAAGGGGTAAAAACTGTTGAGGATTTTTATTTTCAGGTCAGTATGCTCGCAGGAAGTAAGATGGGACAAAAAGAAGATACTATTTTTATTGACGAGATACAGGCGTATCCCCATCTGTTAACCCTGCTTAAGTTCCTGTCGCAGGATGGAAGGTTTACCTTTATTGCAAGTGGCTCACTGTTAGGTGTGGCCTTGTCTCAGACAACTTCCATACCTATGGGAAGCATAAGAAAGGTAAGAATGTTTCCACTTGATTTTGAGGAGTTTTTGTATGCCAATGGATTTAATGAAATGACCATATCATTTCTGCGTAAAAATATGAGAATGAAGGGCACTTGATGAGCTCACCATAATAAGATTATGGAATTATTCCGCAATATCTACTGGTAGGAGGACTTCCGGAGGCAGTAAATTCGTATATACGAAATCAAAATATTGTACTCGTGCGTGAAATACAAAATGAAATCAGGGAATACTATGCCGCCGATGCTTCAAAAGTATGATGGAGAAAAATAAGTTAAAAATACGAAGAATATACGATATGCTTCCATCAAAACATGGAAAAATAAAAAGAAGCGTATTGTGGCAAAAACATCGAGAATAAAAAAGGAAAAGACATTTAACGATTACAGTGATGAGTTTTGAATACCTGATAAGTGCTGGGATTGCTGCCAAATGTTCAGGCTATATCAAATCCAAGTTTTCCTCTTGTGCAGTCAAGCAGTAAGAACCTGTTAAAGCTGTACTTAAATGATGTAGGCATATTAGCATGTATTCTTATGGAAATAATATCAGGGCAGTGTTAGACGATGAAAGAAGCATAAATCTCGGCTCAGTTTATGAAACAGTGGTTGCAAGCGAGCTAATAGCACACGGATATAAGCTGTTTTACTATGATAATAGGGACAAGGGAGAAGTAGATTATCTGATTGATGATTATGACAGTCTGTCCGTGTGGTGCCTGTTGAGGTAAAATCAGGTAAAGACTATACCGTGCATAGTGCTTTAAGCAATTTTTGCAAAAATGAGAATTATAACCTGAAAAAAGGCGTATGTATTGTCAAATGAAAGGGAATTTATAAAAAGACAAAAACTCATATATATGCCTATTTATAATATTATGTTTTTCAATAATCAACTTGTTAGCACTCAATAAAAAGAGTGCTAACAAAAATCTTGACAAAGCATTAAAATTAGTAGAGTTATAGTATCGAACAGTTAATAGCTGTTCGATTTTTAGCTTTAAACGACTAATTATCAAAATACAAATAAATATACGAGGTGATATACTATGGGAAATATTGAAAAGGTTCATTATCAATTACTTCGGAAAACATATTTTCCGATTATTAAAAATGGCTCTATTCAGACCATGACATCTTTTTAAGGGAGCTTTGTTTCAAATGCCTGTGATGCTATAACCAAGCTAAAAAAGTTAGACGGAATTGGAGAGTGAAGGCTCTGAAGGAAATAAATATAGAGTGGATGTAATTACAGACAGCGAAGCAAAGACTATAACAGTCATTGACAACGGTATCGGTATGACTGCTGATGAAGTAAAGAAGTACATCAACCAGATAGCATTTTCAGGTGCTCAGAGCTTCCTTGAGCAGTATAAGGACAAGACAAGTGAGGAGCAGATTATAGGGCACTTTGGACTTGGCTCTACTCAGCCTTCATGGTAGCAAGAAGAGTTACTATAGATACTCTTTCATATAAAGAGGGAGAAAAAGCCCAGCACTGGGTATCAGACGAGGCATAGACTTACTATGGAAGATGGTGACAGGACTGAGCGTGGTACCAAGATTACCCTTTTACTTGAATGATGACTGCTATGAATTTGCCAATGAATACAGGGGTTAAGGAAATCATAGAGAAGTACTGTTCATTTATGCCTGTTGAAATCTACTACACCAACGCAAATGCACTTAAGGCTGAAAAGACTGAGGTGGTGGATGAAAACGAGGCAGATAAGAAGGAGATACCCAAAGCCAATCAATGATATTCATCCGCTTTGGACAAGACATCCTAACGAAGTAAGTGAAGAGGACTATAAGGAGTTCTATAGAAAGGTATTTAGAGACTATAAAGAACCGCTTTTCTGGATTCACCTGAATATGGACTATCCTTTCAACCTCAAAGGTATCCTCTACTTCCCTAAGATAAACAACGAGTACGAGGCAGCAGAAGGGACAATTAAGCTTTACAACAACCAGGTATTTATAGCAGATAATATTAAGGAGGTCATCCCTGAGTTCCTGCTTCTCTTAAAGGGTGTAATTGATTGCCCTGACCTACCGCTCAATGTATCAAGAAGTGCATTGCAGAATGATGGCTTTGTTAAGAAAATATCAGACTACATAACCAAGAAGGTGGCTGAGAAGCTTTTCGAGGCTTTGCAAGATAGACAGGGAAAATTATGAGAAGTACTGGGATGATATCAGTCCTTTCATCAAGTACGGCTGCTTAAAGGATGACAAGTTTGAAGAAAAGATGAAGGAATTCATCCTCTTTAAGGACTTAAACGATAAGTATGTAACCTTTGATGACTATGTAAAGACCATAGAGCCTGAAAAAGGTCGAGGAAGAAAAGACTGAAGAGGAACAGAAAGAAGACGGTGAGAGACTGAGCTGGAGAGCCTAAGAAGATAATTCTACTATGTGACAGATGTGCGTGAGCAGAGCCAGTACATCAATATGTTCAAGGAAAAACGGATTAAATGCCGTTATACTTGAACACAGGATAGACCAGCCTTTATCAATGCTCTTGAGATGAAGAATGATGACCTTAAGTTCGAGGCATATCGACTCTAAGGTAAATGCTTCTAAGAATGAGCTTCCAGAGGAAGAGGTAAAGGCTATGACAGAGAGCCTTTGAGAGCTTTTTAAGAAGGCACTTGATAAGGATAAAGCTGAAGTTAGAGGTTGAAAGCCTCTAAGAACGAGAATGTTTCTTCTATGATAACCGTATCAGAAGAAGTGCGCAGGATGCAGGATGATGATGAAGCAGTACAGTATGGGAGCTATGGGAGATTCTCCTTTTGAGATGGAGAGGTCCCCTGTGCTAACAGCAACAATGCCCTTTGTTAAGTATCTGCTTGACCATAAGGAAGAAGCTGATAATCGAGAAGGTAAAAGCTATTCTGTGAACAGCTTTACGACCTTGCAGTTATAGCCAACCGCCAGCTTTTCCCCTGAGGCTATGACTAAGTTTATAGCAAGGAGTAATGAGGTGCTTAAGCTTTTTGGCTGAATAAAATATCTTAAAATAATCTATGGCAGTTGATGAGTTATGTTTGTTAATGTGATAGAGGTATATCTCAGTAATGTGGCATAATCTTCAGAAACTGCCATTTTTATTATGAAAAGTAGAAAAGGATTAAAATAAGGTTAGCAGCTTTCATCTATTGATATATGTAGAAGAGGGATTTGGAAAGATAAGTTGACACGGTGTGTATAGTGTGTATAATAGAAATATAAGGAGATGATACTATGAACATGATTAGAAAAAATATCACTTTGCCTGTTACGGCTTATGAAACTATCAATGACTATGCTAAAAAATGTGGTATGTCTTTTTCGGAGTTTTTAAGAGATACTGCATTAAAAGCGATTATTAAAAGCGAAAACTTGAGCCTGCTTGAGTATATCAATGCAAATTGTGCCTATATGGACAGCCACGAACAGAAAGAAATTGAAGCATTGAATATAGACTTTGATAATTTGAGCGGAAAGGAATTGACTTTAGATGAACTTTTACAAGGTTAAGTATTCCAAGTCTGCTGAAAAGTTCATCAAGAAAAATAAGGCGATAGGCATTAGATTTTTCAAAGCATTTGCAGAAATAGCAGAGGACAGGGAAAATATACAGACCTATGATGTGAAGAAGTTCCATTCTAAAAACTATGATGACATTTTCAGACTACGAATAGGCGATTATAGGGCTGTTTTCCGTATTGTAGATGATGAATTGCTTGTCTATATTTTTGATATAGGGTCAAGAGGGGACATCTACAAGAAAATAAATGTAAAATGAATTGAGGAGAAAGTTTATGAATAATCTCACAGACACTGTCTGGCAAATTAAGCTGGTCGCATTATTGTGAATTGCTTTCTATAAGTGATGAGCAAAAAGAAGCTTTTATGAAAAAGAAACTCTCACGCAAATTGGTCTGTTAGGGAATTGAAAAAGACAAATAAATACATCGTTATATAAGAAAAAATAAAAAGTTAAAATTATAAGCTAGATTCCGAGGTATACACAAAGCTTTTTAAACAGTGAAATGTAACACTATTCACATAATGTTGCATTTAATTTGAAAAACTACAATTTTTGTGTGACAGTACATATATATTGATAAAAATCTTGATATTTCTTTATTTTTGTTAAAATATAAGGAATAAATCTTGGAGGGGATTGACAGGGGAAAATGAGAAAGAGTAACATTATTACAGACAGACAGACAGACAGACAGACAGACAGACAGACAGACAGACAGACAGACAGACAGACAGACAGACAGACAGGGTAATTTAATTATATCTCTGCTTTTGTTTTAGTGCGTTAAAAATTAAATAAAAGATGAACCGTGTAAGTTAGGATTGCTTGAGGAATAATTTCAGGCAGTCCTTTGATTTTAAAATTAAGGAGAGATTAAACTATGAAACCAAGAATTAAGAAACAAGTCTTTTCACTTGTACTGGCACTTAGCCTTTCGTTTGAATAACAGAACCTGCTGCAAAGCTTACACTTGCAGCATCTAATAGAGCAGATAAGCTCTCACTCAGCAACAGCTGAAAAATCGACATTTACAAAAAGAACAAGAGTCCAAATACCAGAAACTACAAGGCGGATTGGAACGAGAAAATCTTCTACACTCTTGAAGATATAAATACTAAGAGCAGTAAAGACGGTCGATAAAGAAGTATAGCTTGTAAGAAAAAGAGCTGATAACAAGAAAACGGCAACCGTATAGAGTATGAAGTATATAGCACCCAAAGACAGGAAAGATGCACAAAATAACCTCTATAGAACATAGGAAAAATGACCTTGAGATAACAGATTATTACTATGATGACAAGGGAAAGCCAAACTTCGTATATCAGAGAAAAAGACAGCATATATACACCTGTATATGCTAGCTTTGAGTTTACGGAGACAGGTATTTTTTTAACAATGACAGCCTGATTAAGTGGCGTTTTGTAAAGAAGGCAAATGATGTAGAAGAGATCAGCCTTAAGACTGATAAAAACAGAAAAAGATGTAAAGCAGTATAGCTATTTGGATGTAAATAAGAAAAGCAGAAGGCTTATGATAAAAAGAAGTAAGGATGTTGAATGCAGCCTACAATACCTATAATGCTCATGTTAAAAAGTCTAAAAAGCATAGTAAAGGGCTATAGTAGATTCAAAGAGAAACCCGGCAAATGCTACAGCAGAGTTTTACACCCAGATAAAAGCAATAGGTACAGTAAAGACCAATGCAAATTATTATATCATACAGGAGTACTTCCTGTAAAAGACGTCACACTATAAGGGTGCATCAGCAGACGGCTATCAGACTATAGAGGGAGCAAAGGCTGTTATAGACAAGAGTGGGAGCAGTTATCCGATAGATGGATAAGCCTGGTAGTGCTCTCAGAAGCAAAGCCATAGGGTAAGCATAAATGGTTATGACGGAGAAACTGTAAAATATGTTAAGAAAAAGGGCAGTAAAGACCGCTCTTTCAGTGCAGAGAGTTATAGCAAGAAAGGGACTTTAACAATAAGACAGGAGAGCAGGTAACTACAGGTACTAGCAGATGCAGATGGAAACCTTGTAATAGAGCTTGTAAGTGGAGTATACACTCTTGAAATAAGGCTTAACGGCTATGTAGTGGGATATAAGACTGTAGTAGTGGATGATGATAAGACTGTGTCGGCAGCTTTAACAAAGCCTGTAAAAGACAAGAGATGAAGGTAGTGCTTTCTGGACGGAGAGCGGTGATCTGACTCTACCTCTTACACCATACAAGGCAAAAGAAGGAGGCAGATGGGCTTTATATAGGCGGGAAATGCTAAGAAGGATAAGCATGGTAAACAGCCTCTACCTTGATGGTAAGAATGGAAACAATCCAGAGATAATAAAACATAGCTAACATAAAGAATGGCTATTATAAGTTATGTATCGGACTCACACCAATAGTATTACAAAGAATTATTCAGCTGAGGATATGGGCAGGGCTTAATATAGGTAGAAGTCTCATGATAAGAACGGCCTGTAGCAGGTATATCATCCCTTATAATCCAAAATGGAGTAATCTGGGAAGTATTTGAGATAAAGAATGGTAAGAGTTGTACCAATTCAGAATACCTATAAGAATGTGAAGGGAAGAAGTGGTGATAGATAAGAAAGAAGTAGGAAGAAGAAATATAAGACAGAGATGTGGTTATACTCGTTTAAGTATGATTTTGCATATGCTTTTTAGTGAAGGACTTGCAGCAGTAAAATTAAAAAGGTAAGTGGGGATTTATAGACAAGTCAGAAAGGTGGAAGCTGATAAAGTATGATGGGGGTAATAGATTTCAGTGAAGGGTTTGCAAGAGGGATTAAGTGACAAGTGGAGTTAAACAAGTGGGGGAATTGTAAATAAGTCAGGAAAGGAGATAGTGCCACTAAAGTATAATTATGTATGATTTCAATGAAGGACTTGGTAAGTGATATATTAATGGACAAGGATGGATATATAAAGAGTGGACTTTTGTGAAGCAGTCAGAAAGGTGGTAGTGGCTAAAGCATGATAAAGCGAAAAGATTGGTGAAGGACTGCAGCAGTAGAATTAAAAGGTGTGGGGGGATTATAGACGTCGAAGGTGGTAGTGCCAGCATGATAAAGGAAAAGATTTCAGTGAAGGATCTGCAGCAGTAGAATTAAAAAGGTATGGGGATTTATGGACAAGTCAGGGAAGGTAGAAATGCTAAAGTATGATTGGGCAAGTCGTTTCAATGTTGCAAAAAGTGGAATTAAAATGGAAAAGTAGAGTTATAAAGCAAGTCAGGAAAGGTGGTAATGTCACTAAAGATGTTGTTGATGAGGATTTCAGTGAAGGACTTGTAGCAGTAGAATTAAAAAGGTAAGGGGCTTTTAGTAGATAAGTTTGGAAAAGAGATAGTACCGCTAAAGTATGATGATGCACAGGATTTCGGAAGGATTTGCAAGGCAATTGATAAGTATGGCTTTATAGATAAGTCAGGAAAGGCTGTGCCGTGCCAAGAGGTACGATTATCTAGATTCTTTCAGCAGGACGGTGCAATAGCTAACTTAAAGTTCGACAAGCTGAGATTCAGTAGGTAAATCAGGAGTTGTGGCATACCGATGAAGCCATGATGGGGCAATGATGTTCTGTCGAAGGACTTGATGGGTGGAATTAAACGGTAAGGGTGGCTACATACACGTCAGGAACGTGGTAGTGCCTTTTGAAGTATGATCATCATGTAGAAGAACAGATGATTATAATTCCCTGAATATTTTAAAAGTGTTTTGCAGCGGCTGAAAGGACTTGCGGCAGTTAGTCAGAAATGGCATAGTGTGCTTGCAGTTATAGAAAAGAAAGTTTATAGGAGTGTCGCATTAAGAATGAGATACACAAAATACAGTGATAATTTGATGATAAATTTAATATATCTTGTTGTACTCTGCTTATTGCGACAGCCCCAAGAATAGTACAAATTATAGGCTAAAATTATGAGACAAGAAAATAACGAAAAACCATGGAAACAAGGAAGAGATCCTTAGATACTGGTGACACAATAGCTATGATGCAAATCCAGACTAGTAATGTCCATGTACAGACACTAAAAGACTCAGCACAGCGACATTGATAGTGAAGTGGATATAGAGATATATAGTAGAAATAGAAAAGTGGCAGTCATACCCTTTGAACGAAAAGTAGGAATAGGGCAAGTCTACACTTATAATGCTAGCGCTTAAACCTTATAAACGATAAGAAACTGGTTGTGACAACAACTGAGGCGTTACTTGCAAGGTAAGCAGGTAGGACAAACACTGTGTGAAACCCAGATAATACCAAACGCCAATAAAACAGATTATTATTGATAAATTGATAAAGATACATTTGACAAAAATTCCACTCGATTTTGTAGAAGCATAGAGAAGAAAGTCGAAATAGAATTATCAGAAGAACAGAGTACATTTATATAGGTGCTAAATAGAATCTATCAAAACTCAAATGATGAAATCTTTAGAAGAAATTGGGATAGATAGCTTGAAAGAGAGATGCATTAGCTGAAAGAATAAACTATGAAAAACCGTAATAAAATAACATTTACTTTTGATGGAAATGACCCAGTAGAATGGTTAAAGAAAAATTGCAGATATAAATGACGGTAAAATGGAGGATACCCTATGCTATCAAGCACATAATAAAATAGTAAAGATGAGGTAAAAGTCAAATACACCGGATTTTATTGAAAGCATAGTAGATACAAGAGGGCTTGATGCGTGTGAAAGACCCGATATACAGTCTATATTAATGCAGATGACAGTATTTCATTTATGTGATGAAATTACTTGTATGGTGGAAATGTTGAAATAAATCCATCTAAAGCTGGACTCTATTGAGGAAGATAAGGATCAGAACCAGAGTTGTATTATTAGGCTTGAAAAGATGAGAATTAGAAAAACTACAAAATTTCGCAAAGGTAACAGTGAAGGAGAAAGAAAAAGCTGGAGTAGCAGCAAAACTCACAAAAAGAGGAAAACTGAACTTTGAGAATCTGCACTCATCGTCTTTATCAGGTATTGAACTTTCAGAAAGACATAGAAAGTGTAGATACTGATTAAACGCGACACATACTGACTCTATGCAGTGATAGGAAGAAATAATTTAATAAACAGATGCTGCAGAAATATTTAGATGAAATATTAGAAAAAGGAAACTATTGAATGAAGCTGAAAGCTGGAGACAGTTATGGAATCAACTGCGCATAAAACATAGCTTAGAGAGAAGTGGAAAGAATCATGAACAGAGGCTAAGGAAATAAGAGATATGTAAAATAGATTTAAAATGTCTGTAGAGGCTGAAAACCAGCCACTAGAGGAGCTAGCACTCATGTGGTATAGAAAGGTACAAGTGTTGGGGATTTATGGTACTCAGTTTTGGTAGAGAATTTGAAGGAAAAGAAAGGAGCAGAAAGGTAGAAGTATTAACTTGTATAAAAAGCTATTTTTAAGAATTGTGACGGATTGGAACAGACATGTGTAGATACTATTACTGAGTGAATAAATTATATGGAATTTACTATGCAATGGATTAAGAGAATTTACATATCAGGAAACAATAGACAAATATATAACGGAGATCTCATGGAGGAAACCAAAATGTATTGGGGAGATGAAAGAGCTCTGTGGCTCAGAGTGGAAATGATATAGAAGATGAGATTAGATACCAACGCAAAAGTTGATGAAGTATTAAATATAGAAGCAGAGCTTTTTAAAGAAGATTGCAGATTTTTTAAATGTATAATTTGGTAATATAAATTTTACTTAAAGAGATAGTTTAGCAGTGTAATGAACGCATCTATGATACACATCAAAGGAGAAACTAAACCTAGTGAAACAATCCCTAACCCCATAACCCACCTAGCCCTATCCCAACCACAGCCACTTTCTCAAGGCTGTGAGGCAAGGAGAGCAGGAAATAGTACTGGCAGCAATTTAAAATTTGCATGTTGCCCAACTTCAACACAAATCCTGGCTGTTACCTGGTTCATCCATAACCCTACAGAACCTGGGAAGTGAAAAGAGCTGGCGAGAAGTTTCACCTGTTCTCACAGGTGAGATAGATATCTACTAGTATAGGAAAGCTCTGCCAAAAGAAATTTCAAGCAAAATGGGATAGGAGATATTCTACTGATTTGAAAATATAAAAGGTAGAAAGAGGTGAGTCAAGAATTAGTCCTCAGAAAAACTCTGATAAACAAGAAAAATAAAAACAGCATTGAGGTATGAGATCTACAAAGAATCTAAGACAGGAAAAGGTAAATATCGTAGTCCATAGAATACAGCAGGCGACATTGAAATTACTGATTATTACTATAATTAATGAAGGCAAGGTAAATTTTGATTTACCAGCGGAAAGACAGTATCAACACTCTATGCTTTCCTGATAAGATGCAGGCAGCAGGTCATTATTTTGACAAAGACCGCCTGATTAAATGAGATGGGTGGAGCAAGCCGCCTGATGTAAGGGAAAGAGTCTTAAAGAAAGATGAGAAAAATATGCAAACATGTAGTACTTTATAAAAATCCAAGAAAAAGACAGGAAGAACGAGATAAAAGAGAGATAAAGATGCTGCAAATGTCTGCCTACAATACTTAGCAGTTATATGTTAAAGAAATGAGTATGGCAGTGAATCAGGAAATGTAGTAAATACAAAGGCAAAGGCTTTTGAAGATGTAAAGATAGAAATATACTCTTGAGCAGACCCATAGGAGAGAGATAAAGACTCGATAAGAAAGGAAGGTTTGAAACAGGCACATTCTCCACAGTGAGGGCTTATAGTAAGCTTAAAATAACTAAAGAAGGCTTTGCAGATACAGAAGTCGAAAATGTAACAGTAAAAGATACCGGCAGCATAGTCCTATAGACAAGATTATAGTTAAGGCAGGAGAAGGAAAGAAAAGCTTAAATTAATGTATTTTAATTCTGAGCTTACCATAATAATCAGCAGCAGAAATATGACAAAGTAAAAATCAGCAAGAAAAGGCACAGACAACAAAGACGGTGAAATAATTGCAGAGAGTAAGAGTGACAGTAAAGGCAATATAAATCTGAGTCTGAAATGCATTTTACACCTAGAATTTGCCAAAAAGGCTTTGTAAAAATCTTATCAGACTATAGCTGTAGAAAGAGAAACTCAGTCAGAATATTCCTCTTGTAAAGAAGATGAAGAAAACCAGCTGAAGATAGTGCTACCTGGGAGGGCGACATGCGATACAGACTCCAGTCTTTTACGCCACCAGTGCACAGGGTTTATGCGTAGGAGCAGGAACAAAGAAGGATAAGCACGGCAAACCGTCTCGTAAATGACGGAAAGAAAGGAAATAAGCAGAAGCATAATCTATAGACAACGCAAAAGGGGAATTATAAGTATTATGCATCTGACTACACAAATACAGGAAGAAGAAATTTTCATCTCAAGCGATGAAAACATGAAAACTAAAGGTAGTAGTCTATGATGAAATGGAGCGGTACGCTACTATACTTTCGCCTTATGATGTAAATGAAATCTGAAGTGTTTGAGATTAAAAACGCTGCTGATCTCCACTCCAGACCATGAGTCTAAGTGTAACAGGTAAGAAATGGTGGTGGACTAAGGACAAGACACCGGTGCCTAAGAATCTGAAAGCACATGGAGTACGAGAAGATACTTAGGGGGATATGGCAGATCCTATGCAGTTTTTGGGAATCAAAGGGATCGAACACTCAGATATTTTCTATCTCTGAATCTTTTGAACATATCAAAAAGTTTGCTTTATTATGACTTTGATGGTGATGGAGTAGATGAACTAATTTTAGTGTTTTCATGATGCTGCACCGGATTATGTGTATAGGGGGCAAACAATAATTTATGGATATAAGAATGATTATGTTAATAAAATTTTGAATTTCATAGTCCTACCAATGATTATAAATTTATAATTTTGATTTTTACTTGAATTACATAAGTAGAGGTTAGTGATGTCATTGTCTGATAGAAATTGATTGGCTAAAATTTCAAAATGGAGAGCTGCAGCTATTGAAAGAAATGCGATACCAGAGATATGGGAAGTGATGAAATTGGAAGGTTGCACAACAAGTATACTACTAAGTATTGGGTTAAACTTTGATGATAACTGAAGCCAATATGAGATGATAGAAATGCATATAAATAGCAGATTTTAGAAGAAGTGATAGACGCTTCTGCTTTTAGTAGATTAGCTTTAACAATCAATTGAAAAATAAAGGAGCAAATTTATGTTAAAACACAATAAAAACAAAAATCTTTGCAGTCATTCATCCACAGCCTTTACTTATATCCGGAATATCCACTATCCCGGTATATGCAAAAGGACTGAGTAAAGCAGTAAAGAAAGAGTATAGATGACGGTATTAAAAGAAGTATATTCTAAAAAGAGAAGGAAAGGTGCACCGATTGTAACCTATCAATTTATGAGATTACAGATGTCAATCAATGACAGCAAAAAGATTTGCTTTTTATGGAAAAGATGGAGTGCTGAGGTACCCGGGTGAGATAGAGGTTTATGTTAATAAAAATAACAGGATATCAAAAGCAAAGGTTTATTATTTTGATTCATACACAAACAATATAAAACTATGGATAATAATGCTAGGATCTGTATGGGATCCGGTATTAAAGTCTTTAGAAAAACTATATTATGGGGAACATTTGTGAGAGAACTTTCAGCCGGCATATGATGATAAATCATATGTAGAGAATATGGTATTTATAAATCTGATGGAAAAGGGAATATTAAAGAAGTATATTATGGAAGTAAAAACATGGATAGCTGATAATGATTTTAAATTTGTAAAATGGATTACGAGGAATATGGAAAGGTTCAAAATGGTAGAATTAAAAAGATCTCAAGAAAAGAGTTTAATAACTTTGCTCCAAATGAGAAGAGGTAAAGGAGAAATGGCAGACTCTATCAGAAGAAACTATAAAGAAATATGTAAAGTAACTAAGGATTTTTAATAAAATGATGAAATAAAAAGTTAATAAATTTCTAAAAAGTATGCCACTGAATTTTCATACTTTTTGACACCTGCATCATAAAATATCAGGAGAAAAGAAATGAACATGTGACAGCGAATAGTTGTTATATTTATGTGTATTGCATTTATCTTATCTTTGAGCCTGGTTTCAGAAAAAGTAAGTGCAAATACGCAGAAATGAAAATAGGACATAAAGTAGAGATAGGAAACTATGTATACAAATTTACTGATGTAAAAAGATGATAATCAGGATTATGTAGATGATTATATATATGAAGCAACTATAGCACAGTATTCTAAGGTTACAAAGAAAAACAATCAATTTAGTAAAAAGCTACATCAGTTAACATTGTAACCAATGGAAGAGCATTATATTATTCAAAAACAAAGAGATAAAAGTGTTATATACAAGATGGATCTTAGAACTAAGAAAATATCTAAGATAATTTCAGTTAGTGGCAATAATTATTCGATATTTGGTGAACAGATAACTACCTGTATTTTGGTCATAGTTATGGAATTCTAGTATGGGCTTAGTGAAAATGTATTTGTATATAATATGAAAGCAAAAAGCTGGAGAGAGAGATTTGATTATCTGGTAGGATGGTTTCATCTAGAGACAAAAAGGATATTGATAATGAGGCACATTCTGATTCAAGTAATTGTATTTTCGGAACTTACAACAGAATCAGGAAAAAGGATATTTCAAACGGATGCCGTTGGTGGATTTTAGCAAAAAGGAAAGATGTGACTATTGTCAGGAAACTTCATCATAAGAACGGAGGCATCACTACTAGTGTTACTCAAAAGGGATTTGAAAGTGGGAAAACATAGAAAAAGGATAAAATGGAAGACTCTATAATGCATAGTAGGAGAAGTATCAAAGAATATCTAATATGTTCTGTTAGAGTAGAGGATAATAGTAAGATAATAATAGGGCATTTATCATTTGATGGTAAGTGCCCTGTTATTTTTAGTAAGCTGGCCTTACATAAATGCATGCAATATCCCAATCAGGCATTCAAAGCCTCGCTGAAAATGGAGATGATTTATAAAGACCAAAGACTTATAGACAAAAACCTTGAAGTGTTATTATGATTGGGTGACATTTACAAAAATAAAGGAGAAAATCTATGAGAAAATTCAAGACAGCATTATCTTTACCTTATGTGCAGGGCTCTTTATCAGCTCAGCTACTGAGTCAGGCACAGGTGAAGGCTGGATCCGCTGCTTAATACATGCGAATTACCAGTATCAGTTTGATGATATAAATGTGATGAAGGCTTGAAGTTATTAAAGGAAAAGGGATATACCAAGACTAGGGGTAGTGTAATGGACACCGGTGTCGACAGCTTACACGAAGATCTTAAGAAGAACTTAAAAGAGTATGTCCGCATCAGCAAGGGTGCTATCAAGAAGGCTGTAGCAGATGCAGATAATTATGGAACCCATGTATCCGGAATAATAGCGGCCACCTATGGAAATGGCAAGGGTGGAGCAGGTGTAGCAACAGGATTTAACAATGATATGGTTGAGCTTTATGTAGCCGGTGTGCAGGACGATGACGGTTCTATAAATGATGTGATTTAATAAAGGCAATTGAATATTTTAAAGAGAAGGGTGTCAAGGTTGTAAATATGAGCCTTGGCGGTTACAGTTATGATGATAACATCCATAAGCGCTATGAAGGTTGCCTATGATGCCGGTATAACCCTTGTGGCAGCATCAGGCAATGATGATACCAATAAGGACAGTTCACCGGCATCTTTTGATGAAGTAATTTCTGTCAATTCATCTGATTCAGACAATCAGGCTTCATATTTTTCAAACTATGGTTTTACATCAGATATCTCTGCACCGGGCTCACCAGTTCCAAGTACTATACCGGGTGACAGATATGCAGCATACTCGGGGACCTCTATGGCATCACCTGTGGTTGCAGGAGTGGCTTCCCTTGTACTTTCTGCAAATCCTAAGCTTACACCAAGACAGGTATATAACATACTTTGCGGAACTGCCAATAAGTCTAAGCTTGGAGGCAGGGTTTTTGATGACAAGCAGTATGGCTACGGTATAGTAGATGCCTATGCTGCGGTTAAGGGTCGCTTATGAGATGAAGGAGAATCCTTCTGATAAGGTTGAAAGCATATTTGTTAAAAATAAAACATTGACAGTGCCAAAGGGTTACGAAATAGCTTTGGAAACCTTAATCTCCATATACAAGTACGGCTAAGATAAGCTGGTCAAGCAGTGATGAGAATGTTGCTTCAGTGAGGTGAAGACGGTTATGTGAAGGGAATTGAGGTAGGACATACTACAGTAACGGCTAAGGCAGGAGATAAAGAACAACAGTTTCTGTCAATGTTGAAGAAAAATAGAGTGCCTGACAAGATTGAAATCTTAAAGGCGAAAGAAAGTCATCTCTGTTGGAGAGATGGATATTCCATATGTAAATATCACCCTGATGATGCCCTTGTTATAGGAACATTATGCCACAAGTAGCAATATGAAGGTGGCTGTTGCTTACTCAAATTATGGAGGAGGGGCGCACTCCGGTAAGGCAGTTATTACTTCTCAGACGGTGAACGGCTAGAAGAAAATACAGGAGGTTACTGCGGTTTCGATATCAAAATTACAAAGAAGACAGATAGCTTTTGACAGACAGAAGTTTAAGTTTGCAGCTGAAACACTTAATTCATCCGGTAAAAATGATGTGGCAGTAAAAGGTGTGGAATTATTCTGCTGACACAAGGCTTCAAGATTGATAAGAAGACAGGTGAATTCGTTGCACAGCTGCGCGTGCAGCGTCATTTGCTCAAAAGTTACTCAGCGATTTCGGCACAGATGTACCCAATAAAATATCCAAGATATTTAAGTGCGACTTGTAGGTAAAGTTCAGAGCATAACAAATTCACAAAAGACAGACAAAAAGATTCATTGAAATACAGGGTTAAGGCAGTCATACAGATTAGAGGCCATAAGTTTAAATCAAAGGCCAATGATTTGGATTGATAAATCATATTCGGGTATGGATTCAGATCAGATACGAAGCGATACTGCTAAGTGTAATGGAGAGCGGTATTCAAATTAAAGACAGAAGCCTGTAAATACATTGCTGATGCGCAAGCTTGGATACAGAATCTTTACAAAGAAGGTACAGATGGAGGAAACAGGGTGATGGAAGATCTTGTTCCAGCTGGAAAACTTGCTGGACTACATAAATATGCAGTTCAAGGCTCTATGTGCTATGATATAACGAAGACAGGCTATAAGTATAACTTTACTAAGCTTTAGATAGGTGTAAGGCCGTTAGCAGGTTACAAGGCAACATGACAAGGAAATCTCAACGAAATATTATTTTACAAATCAGGATGCCGGATATGCCAAGTCTCTATCAGCCATCAAAAATCAAAATGTCCAGAATCCCATAAAGCAGATGTCAGTCATGAATCTCCTTTAGGAAACAGATCTTGGAACTCAAAGGGTATTAGGAAACATAAAGGATTGCGATGCAGTATATACCAACAATGATATATAAAGGTAATTAAGAGAATGAAAGACGTTGTTGATTCTACATAAATGGACAATTGAAGATGTCCGGTTATAAAAGAGGATGTAGAGGAGCTATCATTAAAAGATTATAAAAAGGATATTGATAAACAAGCTTTTTAGTAGGCAATGATGTTTACAAAACAGAAAAATTATATTAATAAAATGGTTAAGAAAACAGGTATGAATACGATAAAAATATCTGTTAGGATATGAATAAAGCAAGAGAGCTGCTATAGGCGTTCTGTCAAATTTCTAATGATAAGGACTATTCTTCAAAAGGCTGGAAAAGATAGGATGCTTTATAACGATACAAATGATGCATGCAGTACCTGGTATAAAGGTGAACTGTAGGGCATTGATGCTAGTTAAAAAGAAACTTGATATGTAAAGACTATTAAGGAGGAAAAGGCTGAAAAGGCCAAAAAGAAGGCTGAAAAAGGTAAGAAAGCTATCTAAGAAGGTTGAAGAGTAATAAAATCATCTAGAAGTTTATGATGAAATATCTAAAGATATATGGACAGTATATAATAACTGCATAATAATAGCATATTGCAAGAGAAAAGTGATTTTCCCGCAGCGCTTTATGGTGGTTTATGGAAAATGATTGAGAAGGTAATGAGAAACTTATATTTTGATTCGCTGATGGAAAGACAGATAGCAGTGATATATTTATACGGAAAACATAGTAGAGCCGAAAAGTCGCAATCCAGCTTCAAGATGGTATGTGAATACACAGAGTTACGAGGGTAGTGGATTTTACGTCGCCAGAGTATACATTTGCAGGCAAATGACCATTTGGGGATTATGGAAATTGTCCCGCCGTCTGAGTATGGAGACTTTGATGAAGAAACATCTGGAAATTGATTTGAAGAAGATGAATGATATTTTAAGGGAAAAATATCCTGCTTCCTATTATCCTATATGGACATAGTATGGGAAGCTGCCAGATGGTAGCAGTACAGACGATATCCGACACCATAGATGGACTTATTATAAGCGGAACTGTGCATCTTTCCATTAGAAACATAGGAGGCAGAGTTTTAGCCGGATTTATAGCCCGGACACATAAGGAAGGCTACGTGTCAAGTGCTGATGGCGAAGCTGAGTTTTGCAGAAGAATAGGAAAAATACCAGAGGCTAAGACTGCTAATGACTGGCCTCCTATGATAGCGAGATAGTAGAGAAATATATGAATGATCTCAAGTGTAGCTTTGAATTTACAGCGAAAGCTCTTTCACTAATGCTTTACAGCACTTACTGTAGTAAGCAGAAAAGAATGGGCAGGAGTCTGCACAAAGGATATGCTGGTCTTACTTATGTCAGGTAAACAGGATCCCATAGGTAACCATGCGTGAAGGAGAAAAGAAGGTTACAGATGTTGAAAAATGCAGGCATAAAAAGATGTAACTGAATACACAGACGAAACAGGAAGAGTGAGCTGATAATGAAGCACATAAAGCTAAGATAATGAAAGAAGTCGTAAAAATGGCTTGATAAAAGATTTAGTTAGATGAACAGGAGAATTTAGTGTCAGAATCTAATTATTAAGTCAGGAAAGATAGCTATCATAACCGGTCATTCTATTGATAAACATACATCATAGCGACAGATGTGGTTCAAGTGATGGAGGAAGCTAGAACTAGGTGCAGGTGATGTGATTGGAATATGTAGCATTCTCAGAAGTACATTTCCGACATATACTGCGTCTGTGACACAGTAGTTTACGCATAATCCGATTAATGGGATTGAGTCTCATAGACTCTATTCTCAAATTCAAATTTGATATTGCAAGGATTTTATCCGTTCGCATAAGCAGATAACAAAAGCTGATAAAACCTTATAGGACTGAGAGGGCAAGGAGCACACTATTTATGACAGCCTGATTGCCTGTTATAATATCTATATAAACTTGGCAGGGTACTGTGCGGGTATAGAACCTGAAAAACTTGAAAATATCGAGAATCTAAACATATTCAAAATAATGAAGAGGTAGACTTTGGCCGTCAGTTACTATGAAGGCTTGAATAGGGGTTTATGCAAGCGATGATTACAAACTGCTTATAGAAGAGGCAGATATTTCTGTGGGAATGCTTAGAAAGGGGATGTCTCAGACGCTAGAAAATCCTAGTACTGCTTATGGGTGATATGTACTCAGTATGTATGCTTAAATTATTATTTTTGAAGAAGAAGGATGAATTTTTACAGACTCTAGAGATTTATCGAAAAGTTTCAGACTGATGCTGATACAAAAAGAAGTAAATAAAATAAGCACAATAGTTTTTGAGGCTGCAGCAAGCTCTGATAGATGCAGAGTGATAAGCTTGATTATAAGATAAAGAGTCTCAGAAATTTTAGGGAAGCTAAGAGATAAGATTGAGGTGGATGAAAAGGCAGATCTCAAGTGACGAAAGAAGTGATATTTTGTAGAAGAACTTTACGAGTCTTTGGATATTATTTTGATTTTGCCGATGATATACAGGCCTGAAAGCGAGGATGTCTCAGGCTCAATATAAACAAGCTAGCAGTTTGAAAGATAAAAATGCCATAGATGATGATACTATGGCACTCTAAAAGAGAACAGCTGAATTTTATCAAATATCATTCAGGAAGCATGAGAGCCTGGAAAAAGAACTTACACTGGCTATAAAAAATGTCTTGTACTTTGGATATGTGGATGAGAAACTCAGTAAAAGAGTATACAAAGGTCTCTCACCATTTGTTAAGGATTTGGAGGAAAATGATCCGAATGAAACAGGAGTTTATATATTCTATGACTGCCGTCAGCCATATATACAGAGGTGAAAAGAAAACCGTCACGCAATGAATTGGATAGATATGACTATGTAAGGAAATGAAAACTGCCAAGAAGATTACAGACCAGAAGGGAAGAATTGCTTGAAAATGGGGAAGCCAGAGATTCAGAGAATTAAAACAATATTTAAAACTGCAACAAGATTACCTGCAGAGTATCAACTTTCGCCCCGTATTTTGCAGAGAAAATATGTTAAAGAAATTAAGAGCTGTGTTGTTAAGCCAAGAAATATTAGAGAAGGATAAACGCACCGCAAATATTGATTATTCAGCGTTTTATAGGAAACTCTAGCAACCGGTGACGGTGATGCAATGTCAAGGGAGCATATAAGATGGAGAAACTTCCGGATGAGATAGCGCCTAATGCCGGTGTGAGAGGAATAATGCAGGAGATAGAAGGCAGTGAGAACAACGGCAGGAAGAATGTTTGTATCCATCCCTGCAGTATGGAGGATCGGTAAAATACACATAAGAATGACAGGTGAGTTCTGTTGGAAACTATGCAAGAGGGTTCAGGGAGCAAGGTGGAATGATGTAACAGATCCGTCGCTATAAGTGTATATTGTGACTATGTACAGTTTTATCGTAAGAATAATAACCTGAGCCAGGAAAATGAAGGAAAAGGTAAGCTTTTAGTTTACAACGCTGCTGCAACAGTTTCAAGGAAATGTTTGTGCAGGATTATATTACTTATATCCCTGCATGAAAGTAATGGTCTCCAAGGCTAATAAGGTGGCGAGGCAGATTTTATTTGAATATTGTCCGTTTGATGCTGAGGGAATTGAAAAGGCTGTCGAAAAATCCAACTTATTTGGAAATTATTACAAAGACAAATCAGGCAGGAACAACAACTGCAGCGATAGTGAAGGGCTTGAGAAAAATTACTTAAAGAAACCGGCAGCGTTCCGCTTAGTTTGAAAAAGAAATTGATTTTTGTAAAGGAATTAGATAGCAAGGCTGCTGCCTTGTAATTATGTTACAAGGCAGCAGCCTTTTAATATTATAATAACTTAGCTGTCCATTTAGACAAATCTCATACATCGCTTGCAAGCCCTCATAGAATTCAGGCTCGTGGCAAACCATGATTATGCTGCCCTTTCATAGGCTATGAGAGCTCTTTTTAGTTCGTCCTTGGCATCCACATCTAAGTGGGTTGTAGGCTCGTCAAGAACAAGGATATTACTCTTTTCTGTTAATCAGCTTACAAAGTCTGACTTTTGCCTGCTCTCCACCACTTAACACCTTTACCATACTTTCTATATGCGTTTGCGGGTGAGTCCGCATTTGCTAAGGGCACTTCTAACCTCGTACTGGCTAAAGCCCGGGAACTCTTCCCAGATTTCCTATTGATACAGGTGTTATTTCCGCTTTCCGCTCATTTCTGTTCGAAGTAGCCAATTTCCTGTGAATCTCCAAGCCTTTACCTCTCCTGAAAGAGGCGGAATTAGTCCCATAATGCTCTTAAGCAGGGTAGTCTTTCCTATACCGTTAGCGCCCTCGATAACAACCTTCTGACCTCTTTCCATGTAGAGGTTCATAGGCTTACTTAGAGGGCTGTCATAGCCTATAACAAAGGTCTTTTGCCTCGGGCGATGACCTGCCGCTGATTCCCTGCTTCAAGGAAGTTAAATACAGAGCTTTGGCTTTTTCTCCGGCAAGCTCTATTATATCCATCTTATCAAGTTTTTCTGCCTTGACATAGCCATATTTCTGGTTGATACCCCTAGCCTTGTTTCTTGCCACAAAGTCTTTAAGGTCAGCGATTTCCTTTGCTGTTTATTGTAGGCAGCTTCCTGTTGAGCTTTCTGCATCTCACTAGACTTCAAGGAAGTTGTTGTAGTCACCACATAACGCTTTAATTCCTGATTGTTCATATGGTAAATAATGTTGATTACACTGTTTAAGAAGGAATATCATGGCTAATCAGTATGAAGGCATTTTCGTATTCCTGTAAATATCTGGTAAGCCAGGCAATATGCTCCCTGTCAAGGTAGTTGGTAGGCTCGTCAAGTAAGAGGATATCAGGCTTTTCAAGTAAGAGTTTAGCCAGAAGAACCTTGGTACGCTGGCCTCCTGAAAAGCTCAGTCACATCATTATCAAGGCCGATATCACTAAGGCCTGAGGCGGCAGCCACTTCCTCCACTTTTGAGTCTATCATATAGAGTCGTGCATGGTAAGTAAGTCCTGAATGGTGCCGGTTTCTTCCATTAGCTTAGTAAGGCTCTCTTCATCAGCCTCACCCATTTCAAGATAGGCTTCGTTTAGCCTTTTTTCAAGGTCAAAAAGATAGTCAAAGGCAGACTTTAAGACACTTCTTATAGTCATTCCTTTGTGAGAACAAGATGTTGATCCATATAGCCGACATGGCAGTTCTTTGCCCATTCTATCTTGCCCTCATCAGGCATCTGCTTTCCTGTAATTATATTCATAAAGGTAGACTTACCTTCACCGTTTGCGCCAATAAGCCCTATATGTTCTCCTGCCAAAAGACGGAAGGATACATCGTTAAATATCGCCCTGTCACCGAACCATAAAGTCAAATGTTCTAGCATTTAATATACTCATAATCTAACCTTTCAAATATTAGTCTATTATTATACTCTATGTGCCCCTTGATTGTGTTTCCATTCTTAATAAATAAGGCTTCTATGACCAACTTCAACGAGTACTAGAACCAATTCATTATCTCTAATTTCTGCCAAAATGCGATAATCTCCTACTCGGTATCTCCATTGTACGCTTTTATTTGCTGTAGCTATTTTCCGTGTAGGCGAGGATTTTCGCATCCAATAAGGTTTTTCTCAATCCAAGCTTTTAATTATCTTTTGTGTTTGTTTATCCAGTTTTTTGAATGATTTATCGAATTTATCGGTTGTAACAATCTGATAAATCATAAGTCAAGCTCTTTCCAAAGCTCGTTTATTGGTCTTGTTTTTAATCTTCCCGCTTGCTTTTTAGCTTCATACTCTTCAAACACTTTCAAATCGTATTCGTCCTCAATTTTTCAAGCATTGTAATTCTAATAATTTCGGACAATGGTATTGTTATGTTTTTGCATAGGATTTAAAGATGTTCAATTCTTTTTCCGAACTCTCAAACTAATTGTAGACATATTTATTCTCCTTTTTATATGTAATACAATTGTATTATGCTTGCTGCAAAAAGTCAAGAAACCTAACAGCGAAAACATTGGACTGCTGACATAGCGATCATAATGGATGAGCCTCATAACATCATCATGTTTTAGAAGAGGAATAGGCTTAAAAGTGAGGCTCATTCCTCTTTTTAGTTTTAAATGAAGTTGCGTATACGCTGATTTTTATACTATAATTATACAAAAGAAAAGGCAAAGGGGGATGTAGCCTTGAATACAGAAATGAAAAATGCAGTTAATCTGCAGGAGATAAGGCACAGTATGATGAGAATGCCAAAAAGGCTTTTTAGGGAACAAGAGCATACTTGCACATATTCTTGCTAAAACTGTCGATGAAGTTTAAAGGAATGAAACCTGAAGATATAGTCACATACATTGAAGGTGAGCCTAAAAATAGGTATTGTACTCCGATTGAACCGGGACTTACTAATATAGAAAAAACAGATGATTCAGGGCAAAGGATTAAGGGGCTGAATTCAGAAAGTGTAGAAGCCAATGAAGGTTTGATAAGATTTGACATCATATTTTTATGTACGCTTAAAGAATGGACTTTCACAGATAATAGTGAATGTTGAGGCTCAGAAGGATGAACTCTGTTTCATATAAGATACTGAATAGACAATATTCTATGTGAGCAGGCTTATATCGTCACAAAAGGAAAGAGATTTTGTAAATACCAATTATGATGATATAAAGCAGGTATTCAGTATCTGGCATGTATGAATATGAGCAAGAACAGTTTAAGCCATTTTCACATTGTAAAAGATGAGATGTTAGAGCCTTATGACTGGAAGGGAAATGCAGATTTATTAAACATCGTGATGATTGGAGTGACAAATGAGCTTCCTGAACATGATGAAAAATATGAGTTACATCGCTTTGATAGGGCTTTTATTGTCAGACAGATTGAGAGAATATGAGAAACTGGATATTATAGAAAAGGAATATAAAAATTCCTCTTAGCAACGATTTTAGAAAGGAAGTGGATACTTGGTGTAACTTAGGTCAGGGAATAGAAGATAGGGCGATGAGAGAGTTGTTATGAATATGCGTAAGATAGGATATACTTCAGAGCAAATAGCAAAAAGCTGTTGAAATTACTGTAAAAGAAGTGGAAATAATTATTAAAAAGAATGAGCTGGTTATGGTATAATTTCAAGTAGGGAAATTGGTTCTATATGATTTGGTAAGAAGTGGATACTATGTGTAACTTAGGTCAGGGAATAGAAGATAGGGTAACAGCAGAGGTAACAGCAAAGAATTTAATAGATTTTGTTATGAAGATGCACCAAAAAGGCTATACACTGGAACAGATATCAGAAATAGCAGAAAAAGTGTATCTGAAATAGAAGAAATTATAGATAAAAAAACCTCGGTTTTAGCATAATATTAGTTAGCAAACTGATTCATCTATGATTTGTAAGGAAGTGGATACTATGTATAACTTATCCTGTAAAAATGTTGCTGTTGCCGATGATTCTGACAAATTTCACTTGGGACTGTAGCTGCCATTCCAGTGCCTAGTGTTGCTCATATATTTTTAATTATCTTAGCCAACAAAAACTACATTACGGTAATATGTTATAGAAATTTATATATAATATTTTGAACATTGATATGCCAAAAGCAGAAGATTAAGCAATGCTTTCTGATTAGCGATTACACTAGGCCTCCACAAGGCTCCAGAATACGCCTTTTTCAATTGTTTCCACAAAAATGTGGATTAATCTATACATCGCAGTTATGACCGCCGGCGCGTACTCATAGTTATAACTATAACAGCCTATTTGCAAGCCATAAACAATGTGGTATAATATGAGCACTTGGCAAACTTAATTATATTGAATAGGAGAAGGAAGTATGAACGATCAGTATTTGGAAGAGGGCATCAAATGCCTCGACACAGGCAAAAAATAAAGGAATATGGGCAGCCTATAGCCTGCGTTGTATTTAGCTTTATTTTTAGTTTTAATCAACCCTGCACTTATAATAACCCCCTATTGTTGCTATAGCACTCACGGTTTTTATATTTTCAAGACTTAAGATTGAATATGAATACATATACGCAGATGGACAGATTGATTTTTGACAGAATCAGCGGTAATGCAAAAAGAAAGACTATGATGAGGGTGGATATTGAGAATGCAGAAGTTATTGCCCCTTCTAATTCAGACTCACTAAAAGGCTTATAACAATAATAATAGAATAAAAGTTAAGGATTTTTAGCTCATACGATAGTAGTGTAAAATACTTATTCAATGATAGTAGTAAAAACGGAGAGCTCTATAAGATAATCTTGAGCCCTCCGAAAGAATGGTTAAAAAGTATGAAATACAAGCAGCCTAGAAAGGTTAAAGGAGTACTAATCTTTCTGCAAAAGGATATAAAATGAATCCAGTGCTTCGTTTGTAGAATATTCTCTGAGATAGGTAAAGCCCTATCTCTTTTTGTATTGGGATAGAAAGAGGAATAGTGTTAAACTTCCTCGCTTAGTTCAGGCTTTACAAAGTCAGTGATTACACAGGCTATACCAAGACCTATCTTTGCAAACTCGATGAGGAGATCCATACTGCTTACCTCAAGGATATTTCCGTAAGCATCTGTCCGGTGGCAAGTTCGCTTCCCTAATATATTCATCTATATAACGCCTTGATACATTGTGCTGGTCAAGAAGCATAAGATTTGCATATTCAAATGGGTTAGTGGCAGCCCCAGGATGCCTTTTTGGAGGTTTTTAAGATAGGTAGGTGTGGCTACAAAAACCGTCTTCAACCATTCCTATCGGTGAAAAACAAGGCTTTCAAGTCTTCCGCTTTTCGCCGACAAGCCTGATATCTACCTTATGGTTTTGAATAAGATTAAGAGTCTGGTAGGTAGACTGGCAGCTTATGGATATCTTAATATGGGGTGGAGTTTGATAAATTTCTAAGTAAGCGACATGAGTACATACTTGCAAAGGGTAGTGGAGACACCGATTTTGAAGGCTGCCTGTACCTAACTTCTTATTTTTCTTAATTGTATCTTCGGCCTGTTTTAAGTGCTTAAATGCGGCATTGGTCTGCTCTGTATAGCATTTTTTCCTGAGTCTGTAAGGGTAACACCTCTAGAGCTTCGTATAAAAAGTTTTGTTTCCAGATTCTGCTCAAGCCTGGTCACCGCCTTACTTATGGCAGGCTGACTTATAAAAAGTTCTTTAGCGGCATGGGATATATTACCGGCTTCGGCAACTGTGTTGAATATATGATAGAGGGATAAATTTTGTTCCATATTATTTTCCATAGCTGTCTCCTTTTCGACACTTGTATCACTACATAACCATATTTCATAGCAATTATATTTATTATGTATTTTTATTATACTATATGTCTTGCTATAATACAAGAATACTTATAACCGAAAGGGGTATACTATGGGAATGACAATGACACAGAAGATTCTCGCTGACCATGTAGGGCTTCCAAAGGTGCAGGCAGGAGAACTCATAGAGGTAGGGCTTGACGATGGTGCTTGGCAATGATGTAACTGCACCTGTTGCCATCAAAGAACTGTCAAAAATTTAAGGATAATAAGGTATTTGACAAGGATAAGATAGCCCTCGTTCCTGACCATTTTACTCCTACTAAGGATATTAAATCGGCAGAAAAACTGCAAATGTATGCGTGATTATGCCATAGCAATGATATAACCAACTACTTTGAAGTAGGCTGTATGGGCATAGAACATGCCCTTCTTCCTGAGCAGGGAGTGGTTACAGCCGGAGACTGCATAATAGGTGCGGACTCACATACCTGTACCTATGGTGCTTTGGGAGCATTTTTCCACTGGTGTCGGAAGTACGGATATGGCGGCAGGCATGGTTTACAGGCAAAAGCTTGGTTTTAAGGTGCCTTCAGCCATAAAAATTGTGCTTACAGGTAAGATGAAGAAGTGGGTTAGCGGTAAGGATGTCATACTACATTATAGGAAAGATAGGAGTGGACGGGGCTCTTTACAAATCAATGGAATTTACCGGAGACGGAGTGAAGAACCTGACCATGGATGATAGATTTACCATAGCCAACTATGGCGATAGAAGCGGGCGCAAAGAATGGCATCTTCCCTGTGGATGAGCTTACCCTAGAGTATATAAAGGAGCATTCCACAAAGCCATACAAGGTATATGAGGCTGATGAAGATGCACTCTATGATGAGGTCATTGAAATAAATCTCTCAGAACTTGAGCCTACTATTGCATTTCCACACCTCCCTGAGAATACAAGAACTATAGGTGAAACTGGGGAAGTTAAGATAGACCAGGTAGTCATCGGTTCTTGTACGAACGGAAGGATATCAGATATAAGGGTGGCAGCAGATGTAATGAAGGGAAGGAAGATTGCACCGGGGATAAGGGCTATTGTAATCCCTGCTACTCAGGAGGTCTATCTTACAGCCCTTAAAGAGGGACTGATTACTACCTTTGTACAGGCTGGCTGTATAGTTAGTACCCTCTACCTGCGGCACTCTGTCTTGGTGGACATATGGGAGTGCTTGCTGCGGGTGAGCGTGCCATATCTACAACCAACAGAAACTTTGTAGGCCGTATGGGACATACTGAAAGTGAGGTCTACCTTGCAAGTCCTGCTGTGGCGGCGGCAAGTGCCATTACAGGGAAGATAAGTTCGCCTGAAGAACTGGGATTATAGGAGGGATTATGGAAGCAAGAGGATATGTTCATAAATATGGCAATGATGTGGATACAGATGTAATCATTCCTGCAAGATATCTAAACACCTCTGATCCAGCTGAGCTTGCGGCAAAATGTATGATAGACATAGATGCAGACTTTTGTAAACAAGGTAAAGCCCGGATATAATGGTAGCAGGAGATAACTTTGGCTGTGGTTCTTCAAGAGAACACGCACCTATAGCCATAAAGGCATCAGGTATAGCCTGATGTGGTAGCAAAGACATTTGCAAGAATATTCTATAGAAATGCTATAAATATAGGCCTTCCAATCATTGAATGTCCTGCGGCGGTTGTGGCTATTAGTAACGGTGATGAGGTAGAGATTGACTTTGACACAGGCATAATCAAAGACCTTACCACAGGAGAGAGTTTTACAGGTCAGGCTTTTTCCTGAATTTATCAAAAAGATAATAAAGCAGGGTGGTTTGATAAACTATATAAATGCTGAAAATAGTTAACTATGATTTGCCTATATTGCAGGGTAATGTTGATGAAGGCCAATTAATATAATTAAGCTATAGGTGTGAAAAATAAAAATCCTATTGTAGTTTGCCTGAGAGAGTTTATTAGTTTTTAACATTCACATCATACAATTATACAGTACCCCAAATTATTAATAAATATTGTGATTAAAAGATAGTATTTTTAATTAATAAATATAATTAATAGTTTGGGATGTGGTAAAAGTTTAAAAGAAAAATAGCCGATAATTAATATGTATACTATATTTGTGAAGTTATCACGATTTGTAAATATACAGGAAATCAAGTTAAGCAAAAAGAGTATGATGCTCACCTGATATGACTATGAGATTGGAGAATAATTATGAATTCTATTAAAAACCTTTGGAAGCCTTTTTCTGGTTGCTGTTATGGTGATTAGTATATTTTTGTGGTGGATTTTCGCAGACGGTATTGGCGGAGACTATAACAATTACGACTAAGTTTACCATGAAAAATGCAGAAATATATAGAGTAATAACAAAAGATAAAGGTGGTGGAGTATATGAAGTAATTGAAAAGGGGACATATGGAAAGTGGAGTTCAATTCAAATACGATATGATTCTTCGGAGAGTATAATTGTTAGTTATTTTGCTAAAACCTGATCCGGGATATCTTATAACAGGTACCGGAGCCTCAGGAGAGGGTAATATGTCGCTTGTATCGGAGCTTCATGATCCGGAAAAAGAAGAAGAGAACAGAAGGTAAGGTTCCTCGAAGATGTATTGGCAGAATGAGAACAGAATGGATATATTATTGCTTGGGGTTATACAAAATCTAGTGGAAACAGAAGCGATATAACTAGTTCCCAGAAGTTGGATATAGACCTACGGTAAACTCTACAATAACTAACACATCTGGGGATATTGAGCCTGGAAAGCCTATAACTATGGAAGTTATTATAAGACCTGCCAGTGCTTTCCAAGGCACAAATGATGATCGTGAATATGAGACTAGAATACCTGAAGGTGGTGCAACGGTAACGATAGATGATAAAAAGGTTATACCTGTTACAGATATAAATAGAGAGAATAAAAACTTATATAAGGGAACTACAACCTTTGAACTAGGTGATGATGATGCGAGTGTAAATACGCATACAGCAGTTGTAAATGCTAGTGTAGATTATAAAATGCAATTAGCTATGAATACAGGTAATTATAAATCAGATGTACCTGTTACAACCACTACTACAGTAGATGCTAAGCCTGCCACAGTTAGCTTTAACCTTATAAGCAGTCCTTCCCGTAAACTCATCTATGACCTTAATTATCCGGGGGCTGAGACTATAGAACCTGAGTATCACAACAGTGGGACAAGTGTGACTGTAAGATCTGACAATTATGTGCGTCCGGGTTATGAGTTTGGTGGCTGGGATACCTTAGACTCACAGGGCAATGCGGTAAACCGTAAGCCGTCAGAGACTTTCCATATGCCGGACAGGGTAACAGGAACCAAGCTTACTGCAAGATGGAGGCCTTATCTTACGGTAGACTGTGATAATGGTAGTGCAGTTTATACCAATGCGTACGAGATAGGGAGCATAGCAACTCCGGTAAGGCCGGTGAAACAGGATTATTATTTTTCAGGCTGGAGAGATGAAAACGGAAGAGAATACGGAGTAAACGAAGATATTATTATGCCGGATAGACCGCTTAGTATTAAGGCGGGCTGGTATAACACTATAGCCGGTGTACCGCAGTTTATGAGACCTGCGTTAACTAATGACAAGCCTAAAACAGGAGATGTTGTTGACAAGAATACGGAAGATAAGACAGAAAAGAATGTAGATAAGAAGACAGAAAATAAGACAGAAAAATAAGACAGATAAGAAGGCTGTAGACAAGACTGCGGATAAAAAGACAGAAAAATAAGACAGATAAAAAGGATGCAGACAAGACTGCAGATAAAAAAGACAGAGAATAAGACGGATAAGAAGGCTGCAGATAAAAAGACAGAGAATAAGACGGATAAGAAGGCTGCAGATAAAAAGACAGAAAATAAGACGAATAAAACGACAGAAAAATAAGACAGACAAAACGACAGATAATAAGACAGAAAAATAAAGACAGACAAAACGACAGATAATAAGACAGAAAATAAGGCAGATAAAAAGACAGAAAATAAGACGGATAAAAAAAGACAGAAAATAAGACAGATAAAAAGACTGCGTGGGACAAAAAGGCAGAGAATAAGACAGACAAAAAGACTGTTTCCGGAAGAAAGAGCAGCAGGAGGCAAAATCAGGGAAGAATACCGATAAAAAGCCATCGGAAGGAAGGGATGAAAAGAAAAATACACCCTAAAAATCAAGAAAAATAAGCCTGATGTGACGAAGCAAGAAACAGCTGAGGAGGGAACCCAGGCCAGATGATTTGGATTCTAAAGCAGAAGACGAAATATCTGATGCAGAGTCAGAGAAGGATACTGACGGAAATACAGAAGACAAAAATATCTGATGATACGGAAGATAAAGAAACAACAGAAGATGAAGTTTCTAAAGAAGATGGTAAGGAGAAAAACTGCTGAGAATGATAAGAAGAAAAATACGCCTGAAAAATGAAAAACAAAGAAGAGTACTCCTGATACAACAGCAGTAAAAGGTGATAAATCAGGTTCGTCTTCAGGTAATAATAAATTGGATTCATCTTCAGGCAGCAATAAATCTGATTCATCTTCAGGGTAATGGCAATCAGGCTGCATCTTCAGGCAAAAAATAACAGCCAAGCTTCACAGCCTGCAAGAACCAGTGCGTCTGTAACAGCAGCAGGAAGGGGAGGTACAGGAATAATAGATCCCAAGACAGGCCTGCCAAGAGACTTTGTAAATGGAGCCGGTTCAAGGAGTGAAACAAACAAAAACACATGTCATTTGGCGTGGGTCAAGACCAGGGCTTTGAGATTCTGTTATATGATGAACAGGGTATTCCGCTTTTACGGTAATAAAGCAGGTATCTTGATTTTACCGCGGTAAAGTCCTTAAGAACAGTAACATACTTAAGAACGGTAAAATACTTAAGAATGGGAAGTTACTTGTGGACGGTAAACTATTTACGATTGCTTCAAAGACTCTCCCTGTAACCGGTGGCAGGGTAAATGTAGAATTTTGCTTGGATTATCCATACTCTCTGCTCTAGGTGTATATAAGCTGTTTGAAACCAAAAGAAAGAAAGTAAAATAATGCATCAAAAAACTTCTATACCAGAATCATTTGATTAAAACAAATTAGAACTCTGATTAGGGTTCCCTTTTAGCTTAATATCCTAAAATATCTTTGTAATTTATTGAAAATAATGTATAATAGCTGTAGCCAAAAGAAATTAAATTACAATCTTAAATTCAATAGTTCTAACTGAAGGAGAAAGTATAATGAGTTATCAGGAAATTGCTAAGGATATGATTGATAAATTACCTGCAGATAAGATGATTTATGTTATAAATATTTTTAGAGAATATTGGTGAAATGTGATGGAATTAATCTTTATCCGGATTATGAGCCTAATAAAGAAACCATTGAAGCTATCGAAGAAATTAACAATATGATAAAAGAGGGAACCGGTGAGCACTTTGAAGGAATACAGCGGACTTTTTGAATGGACTATTAGAGGATTAAACAATGCTGAAACTAAATGTATCTACTAAGTCGAACGAGACTATAAAGTATGTAATAAACGGGGCTATAACTTGAAATTATTACAGTGTGTAATAGATATTTTTGAGAATGCCGGAAATTCTAGAGAAAGACATAAGGATCATAAATTGAGTGGTAACTATGAGGGTGTAGGGAATGCCATATCTTGCCTGACTGGCTTTTGATATATGAATTACTGAGGATGAAATATATCTTGTTCGTACAGGCACTCATTCTGATTTATTTGGTATTTAGAAAATTGTCGGATTTCTAATAAAATGTTTTTACGATATAAGAAGAAGGTTAGATTTCCAAGGTAAATGTAACGCCAAGCTGTATTTAAGTTAAAAATTTCCATTGATAAATTACCTGCAGATAAGATGATTTATGCTTGAAATAATCCAGCCCATATTAATATAATGTAGTAAATGGAAGAGTAGTAGTGTAATGAGTAAATGGGGGAAGGACTATGAAATATTATTTGTTTAATACAGGTCAGTATGTTGAGAATTATGTTCTATGGGGTGATTTGCGGTCAAAAATTTAATAGTTCATATTATTATATGTCATAGTGTTTAGATGGCATTTTTGTACAAAAATGGAAGTTTGTATAACATAAACAGTTCATATATCAATTAAATGGGAGGTAGAGTTTATGAACAAAATATGGAAAAAGGATTGTAACTGTAGTTTTTGTATTTACATTTTTGGTTAATTGTATCTTTAATGTTAACACATATGCAGAAACTGCCCGTACCAGAGAAGAGGCACTAACCTGGATTAGAAGTCAGGAAGGTAAATTTTTAGACTTTGACAGACAATATGAGTGCACAATGTGTTGATTTTTGAGTTTTTATTATCAACACTTAGGTAGTTTCTATACTTTGGGGAAATGCTAATGCGTTTACCTGGAGCAATCCACCTGCGGGTTGGACAAAACACCCTAATACCGGTAACTTTGTGCCACAGCCCGGTGATGTGGCGGCGACTACTGCGGTCCCTTACGGCCATGTAGGAATTGTTCTAAGTGCCAACAATGATACGGTTGAGATTATGGATCAAAACCGAAGTGGGAAGAATAGCTACGGTAACTATGATCCGGTTAAAAGGGCATATTTAGGAAGGCTTACTTCACACATTATATTAGACCTGATTTTCAGAAACAGATTCAATGCCTCCGCTCCCAAGCACTACAACTGAAATATATAATGGTTGGTATATAATCAAAAACTCTTGGAAGCAGCAATATGGTATGTTACAGCTGATAGTAACTATAGGGGAGTTGAAGCTCCTAATGATATATATCAGTAAAAACAATTTAGCTGATAATCAGCTTTGGTATTTTTGAAGCTTTAGGAGATGGAAGTTATAAAATTGTAAATAAACTTAGAAATAAGGTGCTTGATGTCAAGGATATACTTAAGGATAACGAAACTAATATTTTGCTGTGGAACTGGACGGGAACAGATAATCAGAGAGATGGTATCTGACAAAAATCCTTGACGGAACTTTTTGGGCTTATAGCCAAGCATTCACACTTCAGATTTGATGTAGAGTACGAGTGGTTAGATAAAAGAAGGAGCAAATATCTGGCAGATTGTACCAAATGGCAGCAGGGCACAGAAGTTTATTATAGAAAATCCTTTTAGCCGGCTTCAACTACAACTTCTGTAAGCAATGGTAAATACATCATAAAGACAGTTGGTAACGCTGACGATGGCTGTAACTGCTGATGATAATATGAGCACTGAAGCACCTAATGTATATATAAGTAAGGCTAATGGACAAAAGAATCAGGTGTGGAACTTTGAAGTTTTTAGAAGATGGAACATATAAGATTACAAACGAACTAAGAAATAAGGTTTTTGATGTAAAAGGATATCAGTAAGAATCTTGGAGCTAATGTTCTTTTGTGGTATTGGACGGGAACAGATAATCAGAGATGGTATCTTGTAAAGAATGCAGATGGAACCTTTGGAATGATGGCTAAGCACTCAGGTTTTATGTTTGATGTAGAAAATGAGTGGATAGAAAAATGGTGCAAATATCTGGCAGATTATCCCGAATGGAAGCAAAAGCTCAAAAATTTCAGACTGGAAAAACTCAATGAAGATTCAAAGAAAACAGATGAAAATGCTAAAAACAAGAAGATGCAAAGAAGCAGGAAGCAAGTTATATTGTAAGATTTTTAGATAGCAGCGGAACCCTCATTAAAAAAGAATCTGTTAAGAAAAATGCGGCGTGCTGTAGCTCCAGAATCCGTTAAAAACCGGCTATATCTTCAAAGGCTGGGATAAGAATTATACCAATATAACCGGTAATACTGATATTTATGCAGTATATGAGAAAATTACTGAAAACAGCGTTGAAAACAGTGCTGAGAATAATAATGAACCTGTTGAAGATCAGAATAAACACGATATTACATCCGGTAATGCTGAGATAAGACTTTGTTCCTGTATTAAAAATATAAAAATAATAAATATGCATTAAATATATCAAGGATGATGTTTATAAAGGCATTAGATGAACTGGAAGATGAGGGTGTAATAACTGTCGAAGCTAAGGATGTTCCTGAGAACTTTAAGAAATTAACAGTTAATCTTACATTAAAAATCTATTGAGGATATGTTAGATGAAGAGTTGGAAACTCTTAAACTTGAGTTACCTATAGGAACTGTTACTATATCAGGTGATGCTTTTAGAAGATATCTGCAATAAAGCTGCCGGTAAGAAAAATTGAAATCCAGATAAAAAGAGCAGTAAGAAAAAGATGCAAGCAAAAAGACCTGGGAGCAAGCTTTAAGGGAGCAAAGCTATATTTTCTGGATATAAAAATCAGGACATAAAAACCCTACCTAACCTGAACAAAGATGATATAAGTGCAGATGGTCTTTTTGCAAACTATGAAAAAGAATGAACTTAGAAAAAGCACTTAATTTATATTAAAAATAGGTTAGAGATTATATAAGAATTATATGCTTGTTTTAGGTTATCTGATTTTTAATATTTAAAAAGCCTTATATCCGAACTAAAACCGGTTTGTAAGGCTTTTTATAAAACTTGCAGTAAATATAAGTAATCAGGAGGAATGATAAATGAAGCTAAAATTAAAGTGGTATATGTATGTGGTTAGTTTTTATTTTAGTATCTTCCGTACTGGTAGTTGAAGAAAAAGATAGTGCTGCAGAATTGCACAAAGAAACATTGGCAGTGAAGAAGAATGAGGCAGCAAAAATCTGCGACTAAAAAGAAGGCAGAAATAAGGAAGTTTGAGAAAGTAATACTGCCTGCTTATGAGAAGTATGTGAGAGAGAATTTTTCGAAGAAAAGCAGTGGCACTGATTCCCCTTATTCATTTATATATCTGAATAATGACAATATACCTGAACTGTGGTAGACGGTGAATATTCATTTTCCGGGAACCTGATTTAGTACATATTCTAATGGAGTTGTTGCATTAAATACTGACAGACTTATGCTGGGATATGTAGAAAAGAAAAATATTCTTCATAATCCATTTGCATATATGGGTTATGTTTCGATGATGTATATTCGATAAAAAGGAAATTTGTAAAGGTATGGTCAGGACATTGATGAAGATAACACGGATGGGAAGAAACCGATAGAATATACATATTATTATAAAGGTGTTGAAATTTCTGAAAAAATATAAGGCTAAACTGAAACGAGCTGCGGGTAATAACAGTAAAACAACAGGGAAATTTATCAAAGGTGATACAATTAGAGAGGCATATAAAAAATTCAAAAGGCTAAGGGGATTAAATAATCTGCTATTTGACAAAAATCCTGCCTCTATGCATAATCTATCAGTTACCGGGCATCTCATTACGGAGATGCCCTTTTCTTTCAATAATAGATAATCAATAAGAGAATGTTATTTGAACACGAAAGGTGGAAATTTAATTGAAATTTAATGAAATGGAACTTGATGAGCGTATACTAAAAGGCTGTTAAGGAGCTTGGCTACGAAGAGGCTACTCCTATCCAGGCTGAGGCTATACCTGTAGCCATCACAGGAAAAGGATATCTTAGGCCAGGCACAGACAGGAACAGGAAAGACAGCAGCATTTTCTATACCTATCTTAAAATAATATTGATTCGAGCAATAAGCATTTGCAGGCTGTAGTACTTTGCCCTACCAGAGAACTTGCACTTCAGGTATGTGGAGAAATAAGAAAGCTGTCAAGATATATGCATGGCATCAAGCTGGTGCCTGTATATGGCGGACAGGATATAGTTAAGCAGATAAAGTCCCTTAAAGCAGGGAGCACAGATTATAGTGGGGTACCCCGGGGCGTGTAATGCATATATGCGCAGGAAAACAGTGAAGTTTGACTCAGGTTAAGATTATGGTTCTTGATGAGGCCGGATGAGATGCTTGACATGGGCTTTTAGGGATGATATCGAAACCATACTTGCAGAAGTCCCTGAGGATAGACAGACCATAACTTTTTCAGCTACCATGCCAAAAGCCAACCTTGATATTACTAGAAAATATCAGAAAAGGCTCAGAATATAAAGATAGCTAAAAAGAGCTTACAGTAGAAAATATGAGAGCAGTATTACTTTGAAGTAAGAAGAAACTACAAGGATGAGATTCTTTTCAAGAATCCTTGATATCTACAATCCTGAGCTAAGCATTGTATTTTGCAATACCAAGAAGAAGGTGGAAGAGGTTGCTAATGAACTCCAGGGCAGAGGCTACTTTGCAGAAGGACTTCATGGAATATTAAGCAGCAGCAGAGAGACAGGGTAATGGGAAACTTCCGTAATGGAAAGACTGAAATCCTTGTAGCTACTGATGTGGCAGCAAGAGGACTTGATGTAAAGGGAGTTGACCTTGTTATCAACTACGATTTGCTACAGGATGACGAATACTATGTACATAGAATAGGAAGAACCGGAAGAGCCGGTAAATCAGGCCTTGCACTTTCGTTTGTAAGTGGTAAAGAGGTATACAAGCTTAAGGAGATTCAGCGTTATTGTCATACCAAGATTAGGCTTAAGCCAGTGCCATCACCTGATGATGTTACTAATACGAGGGTAGACAGTCTCTTTAGCGAACTTTCAGAGATAATTGAAAATGAGGACTTGACCAAGATGACGGAACTCATTGAGCAGAAGGTAAATGAAGAAGACTTCACCTCTCTCGATGTGGCGGCAGCCTTCTTAAAAGCTATATCTTTCTTCCAAGGAAAGCAGCAGCGATGAGGGCTTCTGATATGGATGCCGCATTTAATGGAAGCAGTGAGGGTGGCATGGTAAGGCTCTTCATCAATATAGGTAAGAAAGACAGGGTTAAGCCGGGTGATATCCTTGGCGCCATAGCAGGCGAATCCGGTATATCAGGTAAGCTTGTAGGAGAAATCCAGATGTATGATAAGTACACCTTTGTAGAAGTGCCTGCAGAAAAACGGTAAGGAAGTCCTCCTTGCGATGAAGAATGCCAAGATAAAGGGAAGAAGATAAAACATAGAGCCTGCAAATGCGAGGTAATGATATGAAGACGGAATATGTAGATTTGAGGGAAGGAAAAGATATAAAGGAAGGTGTTAAGAAGGCGGCTGAAATTATAAAAGAGGCGGCCTTGTAGCGCTTTTCCAACGGAGACTGTGTACAGCCTTGGTGCTAATGGTCTTGATGAAAAATGCAGTTCCAAAGATATATGAGGGCTAAAGGCAGGCCTCCGACAATCCCCTTATTTTACATATAAAGTAAATTGGATGAAATAGAAGATCATTGTTAAAGAAATACCAAAGTCTGCCTCTTATTTTGGCTGAAGAATTTTGGCCAGCACTAACTATGGTATTTAAGAAAAGTGAGTGTATACCTTATAGGACTGCAGGAGGGCTTGAAAGTGTTGCTATTAGGATGCCATCAAATAAGATAGCAAGAGAACTTATAAAGGCTGCCGGAGTTCCTATTGCTGCTCCAAGTGCCAATTCATCAGGAAGGCCCGAGTCCAACAAAGGCTGCCCATATATAATATATGATTTAGACGGAAAGATAGATATGGTGATTGATGGTGGAGAGGTTGATATAGGTATTGAGTCTACAATAGTAGATGTGACAGGAGAAGTGCCGGTTATCCTAAGACCGGGCTTCATTACTGAGAAAATGCTCTCTGAAGCCATAGGGCAGGGTGGAGATTGATGAAGTAGTTAAGAGCCCTAAGCCCTGATAAGGGACTTGAAGCCCTAAGGCACCCGGTATGAAATACAGGCATTATGCGCCTAGGGGCAAGATGACCATATATAAGGGAAGTCATTCTAAGGTAGTAGAAAGAATAAATGAAGAAATATCGAAATTAGAAGGTACAGGGGTACTGGCAACTGATGAAACAAAAGAGTTATTATAGGGCTGATATTATAATTTCTCTTGGCAGCCGGGAAGATGGAGAAAGCATCGCTCACAATCTCTTTGATGCTCTTAGAAAGTTTGATGATGATGATGTGGAATTTATTTATTCAGAAGGCATTTTGATGAAAAATAAAGCTTGGCTTTGCCATTATGAACCGTTTGCATAAGTCAGCAGGCTATAATATTATTAATGTGTAAGTAAAATTTTTGCTTTGTTTCAGGAGGTAATGTGTTCGATAAAAACTCATTTTTGTATGTACAGGTAATCATTCCAGAAGCCCGATGGCGGAAACCATATATAAGAGCCTTGCTGAGGAGGATGGACTGCCATCCATATCAGGGGAGTTGTGGTATTATTTTCAGAACCTGTTAATGAAAAAGGCGGAGTCGGTTCTTGAAAAATCATGGTTTGGACCTAGTGATAGTGAAGGTTCTAAAGAGTTGGAGAAGGAAGATATTACAGAAGGTTCACTGATTCTAACAATGACAGATAAGCAGAAGAGACAGGTAAATGAGAAGTTTAATCTTCAGGATAATGTATATACAATCAAAGAATTCAATGGTGAGGAAGGCGAAGTAAAAGGATCCTTATGGAGGCACACTGGTGGACTATGAGGAGTGCTACAATGAGCTATTGAGACTTATCAAAAACAATATATAAACTTGATGAAATGAGAATTAATTATGGAAAAACAAAAACTATAGCTATTGGCAGTGATCTATGGTGGATTTACACTTAAACAGGAGATTGTTAAATATTTAACGGAAAAAACATAGATTTTGAAGACTTTGGCTGCTACAGTGAGAAGTCTTGTGATTATACGGAATATGGCAGGGCTGTTGCTGAGGCGGTAGCAGCGGGTAAATACGAAAAAGGTATTTTGATTTGTGGTACAGGAATAGGAATATCAATTACTGCAAATAAGGTAAGGGGTATCAGATGTGCTCTTTGCAGCGACTGTTTTTCAGCAGAGGCTACCAGAGAGCATAATGATGCCAACATACTGGCACTGCGGCAGGGTGAGTTGGCAGTGACTTGCTCTAAAGATAGTTGATACCTTTTTAAATACTCCTTTTCAAATGAAGAAAGGCATATAAGAAGAATCAGCAGGATTGAGGGTTAAGATAACTTTCCAGTTCAATTATCGGCTGTTTAAGTAAGTCATATTCATTGTTATAAATATAATTAAGCAGGTTATGAAAGCTGTTAAGAGCTTTTATTTCCTGCTCTTTTGATATAAGTTTTTCTCGATGGCTTCCGCAAATTCATCAATATCCATAATTTTTATACTGTTGTCGGGGAAAATAAACCCTACATCTATAAGTAAATCTGTAAAAATTGATGTCATTTCCACTAAAAGTAAAGTTCGGAAATGTCATTGTACCAATAAAAGCAGCTCGCCATTTCCATCAAAAATTTTACTGGTTTTTATTCCAAGCTTCGGATAGTAGGCAGAGAACCACCGGAGATATCCTGGCGAGGCGGATAGCCTTCCAACCGGATACTATCAATTCATCAGATACGATGGTAGATAACATCATGGTTTAAGGTTATCACTTCGTTAGGAATATAGCGTTTCTGGTAACGGTGTAAGACTTATATGTTTCAGGATTAAAAATTAATCATTTTTGACCTCTATCTTGTTATAATGTTATCATACTTCTAATAAAGCTAATTGCTTGTATCATATGGTATCATTTTATTAGGCATAAGTAAACAATTATTATAGGAGAAATATATGTATATTCCAAAATTTCTTAAAAAGGATGATGTGATAGGGGTTAGTGCACCGTCAGTGGGCTTTACTGAACAGGTGGATATTACCAGACTTGAGAGTGCAAAAGTTTAATTTATCTGAAAAGAGGCTATGAAGTTATTGAGACGGATAATGTAAGAAAATGTGAAAAGGGCAGAAGTTCTACAGGTAAGAAAAGGGCAGAAGAATTTCTTTCATTAATAAAAATGAAAAGGTAAAATATATAGTTTCCACCAGTGGAGGCGACTTCCTAATGGAAATGCTGGAATATCTTGATTATGAGGTGATAAAAGACAACCCTAAGTGGATTCAGGGTTACTCTGATAATACAGGACTCATCTATCCTATTACAACAATTTGTGATATGGCAACAGTGTATTCAGGAAACATAGGGGACTATGGAATGTCGCTCTGAGCATGGGGCAGTCAGGAATAATCTTAAAATACTGGAAGGAAGGAATATTGTCCAAAAAGAATTGATCTCTATGAGAATGAATATGTTAAAAAGATAACAGGTTTTTGAAGGTTATAATCTTACAGAAAAGGTTGAATATGAATTTGTTTCAAGTAATAGAGTGGAGAACTTCACAGGGAGGCTTCTAGGAGGTTGTCTGGATGTTCTCATTATGCTTTGTGGTACCAAGTTTGACAAAAACAGCAGAGTTTGTAAAGAAGTACAAGGAAGATGGAATAATTTGGTATCTGGAAAGTTTTGATCTATCTTCAGCAAGGCTTCAATGTGCACTTTGGCAGCTAAAGGAAGCAGGCTGGTTTGAAGGGGCTAAAGGGATTTTTATTTGGCAGGCCTTGTTTCTTTACCAAGGAGTATGAAACTGATTTTAATGAGTCTGTAAAGACTGCTTTAGATGGTCTTAATCTTCCTATTATAACCGGATGTGATATAGGACATAGGCCGCCAAGACTAACTATGATAAATGGTATGAAGGCAAAGATTAGCTTTTGATGGACAGCATTTTGAGATGACATATCAGGAGGTAGAAGGTGAGTAGGAATGCCAGATTTTTGGGCACTTAAAGACTGTAACTAAGCACAGGGAGATTAGTTAGAAAGCATTGTTTCAGGCTGGGGCTGTACCGTCAGGGACTTATGCATGATTTATCTAAATTTTCTTTCGTTGAATTTTTGGACGGGGAGTTAAATACTATCAGGGAGATAAAAGCCCTAATTTTGCTGAACGGAAGGCCAATAACGGATATAGCTATGCCTGGCATGCATCACAAGGGGAGGAATAAGCACCATCTTGAATACTGGATTGATTTATGATTTAAGTGATGGGGCAACTATGATGGGGCTTGAAATGCCTCCTAACTACCTTGCTGAAATAAGTTTTGTGACAGGCTGGCAGCAAGCAAGACTTATAGGGGAGATAAGTACAAGGATTCAGATTCTTACGAATATCTTATGCTGGTAAAAGACCATTACATTATTCATCCAAAAGACTCTGGGCTGAACTTGAGAAAATGATGACGATTCTTAAGGATGAGGGTGAAGAGGCGGCTTTTTAATTATATAAAAGAAATTTTAAAGAAATAGTGTACACCTGTGGCTGAGCAGGTTATTAAAAATTATAAGAATAAAATATAAAAATTTCCACTGGACTTATAGAAAGTATGCAGTATAATTATATCCATGTCAGAAAATTAACATTCTTTTCAGACAATATCATGTCAGAAAAAAAGCAATAAAAGGAGAAAAGATGTGGGAAAGAAGTACAGCTCGGTTAAGGATTTTTTTAACCAAAAAGGAATTGAAATTTCATTCAGACGCTATGGTATTGATGTTTTAGGGCTCAATGGCGATGGGACTCTTTTGCTTCATTGTTGATTGGAACTATATTAAATACGATAGGCTTAAAGCTTGGAATACCTTTTCTATCTGAAGTTATCTGGCCTATGGCAAAAAGAAATGACAGGGTAGCATGCAATTGCAGTTGCCATAGCCATGGCACTTAAAAAGCGCCCTAATATGGTTGTGTTTTCTTCACTTATAGTAGGCTATGCAGGTAACCAACTTGAGGCTGGGCTGGAGCCTGGCTCAGCCACCTGGCTCAGTGTGGAGCTTGGTAAGGTGGTTTCCAAAAGAAACTAAGGTAGATATTATAGTTACCCCCTGCAGTAACAATAATTTCGGGTGTAAAGCATAGGAACCTTTTTGAGGACCCTATAATAAATGATTTGATGAGTGGCCTTGGTCAGACCATCAATGCTTGCTACAACCTTACAGCCATTTTGGATGGGAATAATAATTTCAGTAATTGTAGGAATTGTTTTAACGCTTTCCAATAAGTTCAGCGGCACTTTGTATGATGCTATCACTTGCAGGTCTTGCAGGTGGAGCGGCAACCGCAGAGCTGTACTGCTCAGATGATAGGGTTTGCGGTAATAAGCTTTAAGGAAAAATGGCTGGAGCGGACTTCTTGCCCAAGGGCTTGGTCACATCTATGTTACAAATTCCCAATATACTTAAAAACTGGAAAAATATGGATACCGCCTACATTGGCTTCTGCTATAACATGCCTATTGCAACTACTGTATTTAAAATGGAAAATATACCTCTTGGTGCAGGTATGGGAACAAGCGGACTTGTTGGACAGATTGGGTACAATAACTGCGATGGAAGAGACCGGAGCTTCTGCCTTCATGACCTATGGAGGGGATTATGATAGTACACTTCATCCTCCCAGCTGTACTCAGTATGGTATTTTTACAGGATTTTGAAAAATAAATTGGATAAAGGATGGAGATTTAAAATTAAATTTATAGAAATATCAAATAAAAGCTGATAACTGATTTGATAAAACAATGACAACAAAATTGACAAATATTGCCAAAAGAATGTAAAATTTATTGTAAATTATATGTTTTTGATACAAAAAGAATTAAATTATATGTGACTTTTTTTATACTTATGCGGAGGCTATGGCTATGGAAGCCGCCTGCCGGGAAGCAGACTTGGGAGGACATCTGGTATCAATTCCTAGAAAGCTTTCAGCAGGCTGTGGAGTGGCCTGGGAGTGCTACTCCTGAAATCAGGGTTTACATTGAGAATCTGCTTCGTGAAGAGAATATTGAATTTGAAGAGATGGCAGAATTATCAACAGGTTAATATAATATCTTGTTGAATTTACCTTTCAACACAACAATTAGATCTATAAAATCAGACTAAATTTAATTAGATTTAGTCTGATGAACCAATACAGTGTTATCAACGCACAGAAAGGGTAACACTTAGTTTTTAATTGAATAATTTAGAAGTAATGCTTATAAATAAGAATTATATGTAAAGGTAGTAAGGAAATACATAAATGTATATTTATAGTTATTTTTACCTGTGAGTATTTTGGATAAAAATTATTTAAAAATTGTGCATAGTAACAGTTTATATATTTGAAATTATTATAAATAGAGTTATCATAGTTATAAATTAATACTTGATTTTATTAGTGAAAAAGATATATAATGTGAATGTTTTTATAAAAATCAGTTTTAATAATCAAATATTTGATATTGAATAATATTCACAAAATTTTTAAACGAAAGAGGATTTATTAATGAGGAAAAATCAATGGAAAAACAATGAAGAAAGTAATAGGCGTTAGCCTATGCCTTGTATTAGGACTCTGGAAGCCTCACCACAAATGTAAATACAGCCAAGGCTGATGTTTCCAGTGCTAGGTTTTATCTTATGAATATCAGAATGCAAGACAGGAGATAGATCAGGCAATAAGAGGTTTTGAACCACAACAAATATCAGATTTTATCACATAATGGAGAAATGGTAGATAGTTTCGTGCCTAAAGAAGGAAAACTCAGTAATGGAAAATTAATGTTATAGAGAGAAAGAAAAAGAGCCTAACTACCAATCCGGCAGATATATCTGTAGTTAATTCAGTTATTGACCGTACTTATCCGGGTGCACTGCAGTTAGCTAATCAGTGATTTGGTAGAAAACAGACCTACTTTGATGATGGTAGAAAGAAAAACCTATCGATATATCAGTTAATTTGGCAGGATTAGAAAATAATACAGTTACAGTGAAAAATCCAACCTACGGAAATGTAACTAAGGCTATAAATGAATTGGTAAATAAGTGGAGCAGAGAGTAGGGTGCAGACACATACACTGCCTCGCACAGCTGCAGTATACAGCTTCAATGGTTCACAGCAAGTCACAGGTTTCAGCTGCACTTAATGTAAATGCTGACTTTTTGGAAAAATCACTTGGCATAGATTTTAAAGCTATAGGAAGTGGAGAAAAAAAGGTTATGGTAGTTGCATTTAAGCAGATATTCTACAATGCAACTGCTAAAATTCCAACTAATCCTTCTGACTTGTTTGCGGATGGTGTTACAGTTAAAACTTTGAGAAATGCAGGAATGAATGATGAGAATCCTCCTGTAATGGTATCTAATGTTGCGTATGGGACGTACAATTTATGTAAAACTTGAAACATCATCAAAGAGCAGGGATGTAGAGGCTGCATTCAAGGCTTTGATAGAGAAGGTAAATGTATCAGCTTCAACTAAGTACTCAGATATACTTGAAAACAGTTCGTTTACAGCTGTAGTATTAGGCGGAGATTCAGAAAATCATGGTAAGATTCTTACAAATAATTTTGATGAAATAATGCAGGTATTAAAAACTAATGCAGCATTTAGTACCGGCAATCCGGGATATCCTATAACATATACAGCTAATTTCTTAAAGGATAACTCAGTAGCTATAGTTAATAATGCTACAGATTATGTTGAAACTACAGCGACCGAATATAATGGCGGTTCAATAAACATTAATCACAGAGGTGCTTATATAGCCCAGTTTGAAATTACATGGGATGAGTTTTTCATATGATGCAGCAGGTAATGAAAAGTTGAAAAAGAAGGCTTGGGAAGGTAATTGGAAAGGAAGAACATCATCATTTTCACTACTATATCACTGCCTGCAAATGCAAGAAATATAAGAATATTTGCAAGAGAATGCACTAGGACTTGCTTTTGGGAAATGTGGAGAACTGTAGTGGACATGAAGGAAATGTTACTTTAACAAACAAGATAAATGTTAATCTTTCAGGAACAACTTTGAAACCTAGTTGTAAAGTTGAACACGAGAAATAATAGTTGACAGGTTAAAGAATTATACCTGTAAAATCAAAAGTAGGTTAAAGACATATTGAGAATGATAGTGAAATTCAAAGAAATGTCTGCTTGACAGAAAACAAATTATGTAGTAACATTTCTACAAAAGATATTCTCTTATTCAGAGTGGCGAGAGTGAAGGCTCTGTGAAGCTACGGCAACCCCTGAAATATGGAAGGTGCCAACCTGAGCGAAGTTATGCCTCGAGCAATAAGAGATTTGATTATTTTTGTCAAGTCCAATAAGGTTAATTAGAATAAGAGAGGCTATCGTAAGATAGCCTCTTTTTTCGTGAGAATTATATTTTTCACAGGAAGAGAATGAGCTTTCAACAAAAATTATAGAGGAGAAACAGTGTGATGTTTATTTTTACTTCAGAATCAGTTACAGAAGGACATCCGATATCCAGATACAATATCGGATGCAATACTTGATGCCTGCCCTAAAAGAAGACCCTCATGAGCCGTGTTGCCTGCTGAAACAGCTACCTGTACAGGCTTTGTGCTTATTACAGTGAGACTACTACTAAAGGCAAGGGTGATTAGCAAGAATAGCAAGGGATACAATTAAAGAAATAGGATATGATGATTCAAAAAGATTCGATGGTGAGACTTGTGCAGTACTTGTTGCGATTGACGGCACAGTCGCCTGATATAGCAATGGGAGTTGACAAGGCTCTTGAAGTCCGTGAGAAAGATATGACTGAGTCTGAACTTTCTGCGATAGGGCGGGAGACCAGGGTATGCATGTCTGGCTATGCTTCAAATGAAGGTGATGAGCATATGCCTTATGCAATTTCTTTGGCACATAAGCTTTCACGAGAAGGCTTACAGAGTTAGAAAAATGGAACTCTGCCTTATTTAAGGCCTGACGGCAAGAGCCAGGTGTCAGTTGAATATGATGAAAAATGACAAGCCTGTAAGACTTGAAGCCATAGTTATTTCAAGCCAGCACGATGAAGAAGTGACTCAGGAAAAATCAGAAAAGACATAAGAGAGGAAGTAATTGACAAGATTGTGAGATAAGTCTATGGTAGATGAGCATACCAAGATATATATCAACCCTGCAGGACGCTTTGTAATTGGATGTCCTCACGGTGATGCAGGGCTTACCGGAAGAAAGATAATTGTAGATACTTTAGTGGTGGAGCTGCAGAGACATAGAGCGGTGCATCTCGGGTAAGGATGCAACTAAGGTAGACAGGAGCGGTGCTGATGTTGCAAGATATGCAGCTAAGAACATAGTTGAGGCAGGATATGCGAGACAAGGTAGAAATCCAGCTCTCTTATGCCATAGGGTGTAACTGAGCCTACTTCAGTCCTTGTAGATACCTTCGGTACAGGAACTGTGAGTGAGGAAAGGCTGGTTGCTGCTATAAGAGAGGCATTCGACCTCCGTCCGGCAGGAATAATTAAGATGCTTGACCTTAGAAGGCCTATATATAGAGGAACAGCAGCTTATGGCCACTTTGGAAGAACAGATATATAGAAACTTCCTTGGGAGAAAAGCTGATAGGGTGGAAGAACTTAAAAAGATTTTAGGATAAGATTAATAGAAAAGGTCCTATGAAAATTTTATAATAAACTCATGAGGCCTTTGTGTTAATATTTATGAAAAATACATTACTGTTTATCAAGGAAACGCACACGTTCTCTTTTTTCCTTTTCTTTTGAATTACAGGCTTTGGCTTTTCGTAGGCATTATCCAGTTGATTTATCATCTTAGCCTTACATTCGGCACAAAAACGTCCCGTTCTAATCATTTTACCACAGTTATCGCATTCAATTCGATTCCTGATTCTTGAGAAAAACTGAGCCGCTCCTCCTTATCCATTTTTAATCTGTGGTATGCTGACTTTACACTGCTACAGTATTTATATTAGCACCGGGATTTTCTGATATAATCCTTTGAGTTATCATAAATTTTTCTCAAGTTTACATACAGTTAGGGACAAAGCCTAGGAATCTGATACATAATTAGAAAAAGATTGCCGCAGGCCTTACAATTAGTTACTTCCATTTAATGATATTCCTTTCTAAGATAATAAAAATAGTAGTTGTTTAAGGCTTCTGGAATGATATTTTGGCAAATCATCCCATACAATTATAACATTTAAATCCGTTAGCCAAGTCCCCTGCTCTGCCATATATCAGGTAGCTCTAACGGAGGCTGTACATAATACATATAGCCCATCTCCGTGCCATTATCCTTGAGGACTTTTAGCACAGGCATCTGCGGTACTCGGTAGTAAGTAAATATCGTCAATGAGGAGAACATTCATTAGGTGAATGTTGTAATATTTGGAATTTTTGTTTATATCAAAGGCATTTTTGAGATTTTCGTCTTGAAACAGGATCGAGATCTTTCTAGTGCTGTAGTATTTTTGGAACGGAAAAGGTAATCTGAAATATTTGGAACATTCATCTTTTCGGCTAAAATTTCTGCAATCAAATCAGCCTGATTATATCCCCTTGTTTTCAGCCTGTTGGCATGGATTGGAACAGGTATGACAGCTGTTATATTTAGCTTTGAAAGAAGTTCATTGAAATGTTCATATAGTGAATTTGCATAATATTCAGCAAATTCACGCCTGCCCTTATACTCTGAAACCTGAGAGTGATGCTTTTGACAGTGCTGTTGTAAGGCCAGAGGGAAAAAGCTCTGTCAAAAGCAAAGTTATAGTTGGAACAGGTTTCGCAATATTCTGTTGAAGATGAAATAATCTGACGCCCGCATTTATAGCAAAGAGGAGAAGTGAGGGGGTCAATATATCTTTGCAGGAATCACATATCATTTCTCCTCTTGGAATTATAATGTCGTCACAAACAGGACATCTTTGGGATAAATAAAATTAAGGATTCTTTTTAACATTCAGGCCTCAGAGCGGAGCAGGATAAGTACCGTTGTTTATAAGTTCATTTAACGAGGCCTTAACCTGCGGCCTGTCATCCCTGAAAGTTACACTCGAACCAATTTGCGGTAGTTTTTACAACTTCAACATCTACGAGATTTTCATTTAATAATTCGTTCAGGACAACTGGAATAAGAAATTCGGCTTTCATTGGATCTTTTTGTGTTAAGCTCGTCAAGGAAGTTTTTCAAACTTTTCTTCAAGTAAAGTAAAAATTGCCGGAGTAAATCCTATCATATTCATTGAGGCAATATCTGAAGGTGATAGTGAGAGGCTGTTTCCGGAAGAATTTCTGCCTGTAATTACATCATTTTCATACTTTATTTCAAAAAGTTTCTTCTATAGATATGAGCTTTCCGCCATCACACTTACAGATGCCTCTAGTTACGCTTCCGTTATGTGCTTAAAGTATTTTCAAGAACATATCCGGCGAGACAGAATTTAGGCTTTTCTAAGTTAAGAATGGAATTGGAAAGAAAAATTTGTGACTTTACATAAGCCTCTCTTCCATAAAAAGTCATCTGCATTAATGACAAGAAATGGTTCATCTATATATTCGCTATAGAGAGAATGGGCTACGTCCGGTTCCCCAAGGTTTTGTACGCCCGGTTGGGGACACTGTATCCGGCAGGAAGACTATCCGGTGATTGAAATACTATGTGTATAGGTATATTGGTTGACTTGATGAGCCTGTTTCCTATAATATTCATAAAAATCATCATATATGTCTTCTTTATAATGATTACAATTTTGTCGAATCCGGCCTTTATGGCATCAAAGATCGAATAATCCATTATAATCTCACCATCAGATCAAAGGGTTCAAGCTGTTTAATGCCTCCATACCTGCTGCCCAGCCCTGCTGCCATTATAACCAAAGAAGTAATATTCATTTATATCCCCTCCTGTATATGTTGTTGGATTTTTGTGATACAAGTGCCAAAAAGTATAAAAAGCCGATGTAAGCCTGATTACAAGAGAATTAGTTATCTTTTGACATCCACATTATTTTATCATAATAGAGGAGTACAGTCAAAAAGAATAAGAGACTACAGGGTAGAAATGAAAAATGAAGGTCGATATATTCTACAGCAATAGTATAAAATGGAGAAATGTATACGAATATTAAAAATATCTTAAGAGAGGTAAAAACTTCTGAAAAAGGCTTAATTATAGGAAAAATTAAAGGACAAAAAGGATGTGGGAGAAAATGATTTATCACATTTAAAAATTTACCATATTTTTCTGACAGAATCCAGTTGACAAAGAATTTATATTGTGTTATGATTTCAATCAAAGTTAATAAATTTTGTGACAATTGAACTTTGAGTTATATGAGTTGCTTTTAAGGAGGTACTTAATGCGTCGTAAAGATTTTTCTTAGATGTGGAGTGGGTAGTAGTAGTTGCAGCATCATGTCGCTATACTCTCAAATAATGGAGTTGAGGCTCAAGTAATGCTAAGGTAAGTGGACCTGCAGGCATTTCGCTTTTTGTAGACAATGCATATGTTCAGGGTGAAAACAGAGTAGTCAAGGCAAAGCTGATCTGGCTATCCCTGTTGATGAGATACTTAGTTCTTTTTATGCAAATTCAGTTACTGCTTTTTGGTCTTGATACATCAGACTTAAACGGTAGTTGTTTCAGATGAAAAAGACTAATGTCGGTAGCAGCAGATGAAAAAGACAGCGGAGGTGAGCATCATCGGATGCAGATGATGATGGAAGCGAAGGCACAGACTGCATTTGACGAAACATGGAATCTACAGAAGAAGAAGTAAAATCAGAATATGAAAAACATAGGTATTTTCTATTGCAGATCCATATGTAATATAAGAAAAAGCTGGAGATAGAAATTATAAAGTGCTTTTAAAGGAAGTAAATGCGATATCATTAAAGATAAAGGGCGAATGGGTTAAGATAGAGTCGGGTAATGCAAAGGGTTATATTAAGGCAGAATATTTGGCAAGAGGCTTTGATGCTGAAAAACTTATGATGATTACGGCACAAAGGTTGAGGTTAAGGTGGAAACACTCGAATGTAAGATTTGAGCACAATACAGATTCCAGAATTGCAACTCAGATTCCTGCCGGTGAGAAGCTCCTCGTGTAAAAGCAGAAGCGGTGACTGGTACAGAGGTTGCTAGTCAGCGATGGTGATGGTGATGAGGATCAAAATTACAGGCTGGGTTTTAGCTGATTATGTAAAGGTTAAGATCGAGTGGGAAAGCATGCTGCTACAACATCAAAGAAGAAAGGCTGAAGGAGGAGAAAAAGCAGCACGAGGCGGCGCTTAGAGGCACAGCAGAGGCAGCACTTGAAAAGGCAGAGGCAGGATGCACAGCAGGCAGCAGCGCAGGCAAGACAGCAGCAGGCAGCGGCTCAGGCAAGACAGCAGGCAGCAGCACAGACAAGACAGCAGCAGACAGCACAGAGACGGAGTAATAATGTAATACACAGAAGGCGGCAGAGCAGCCTAGGGTAGAAGAAAAGTTCATGACAAGTGTAAGCGGTGGGAGCAAAAAGGACAGAGTGATGTACGCAAACTTTTGCACTTAACTTTGTAGAGGTAATCTTATGTTTGAGGGTGGAAACAAGCCTTACCAGAGGATGTGACTGTTCAGGCTTTTGCAATGTCAGTATATGCAAAACTTTGGTATAGGTCTTAACAGAACATCAAGAGCGCAGGCTTCTAAAATGGTTATGCAGTTGGCATGAATGAACTTCAGGCAGGAGATTTAATATTCTATGCAGCCAACGGAAGAAGCATATCCATGTGGCTATTTATATAGGCGGTGGTAAGGTTGTACACGCAGGCTACTGCACAGGTATAATAGTGTCTTCCGTATATCACCAGACACCTTACTGTGCAAGAAGAATCGTTAAATAATGTAAATACTTAGAGAAACTGTTATAATATGAGATGATATAACAGTTTCTTTTTGCTTTTAGATAATCGTAATGATACAAGTGTCAAAAAGTATAAAATTCGATGCAAGCTTGCTTGCAAGAGAATGTATTATCTTTGACACGCAAAAATATGAGTAGTAGCCATGCATGAGGCGGATTACGAATATGCGGTAAGGATTGCGAAAGCTGCGCTGTAGCAATCCTGTATCATGATGTCAAATACTTTTGACACCCACATTATGTAACAATGATGACAAGTGTCAAAAGTATAAAAATTTGATTGGTGTTTGCCTGCAAAGAGAATTTATTATAATTGGAAATCTATATTACATAGATAAATTGTCTGAATTGTCTGAATTAAATAAAATTATTAAAAACTTGACAAATGTTTCTGTGCAAAATACACAAAGTATATGGATGATTTGAGAGAACCTACAAGAAGAGACAAAAGGTGTGGACAATAGAAACTAGCAAGGCTTATCCACTAATTATTAATAAAAATATGGCTAAATCAAAGGTTATTCTACAAAGTTATCCACGATTATCCCACAATAAAAAGGTGGTTATCCACTTGTCAAGGATGAAAAATCTGTTTTGTCTGTATTGATAAAAATGTATAATATATACTAAAATGGTAAAGTCAGACTTGACACAAAGAAGAGTGAAAAATAAGGATTACAGAGGAAATTTTCAGACAAATAGCTAAGAAATAATAAATCTATTTGATTTTTGCCCGCTTATATTGTATGGTAAGGTTAGCCTTAGCACTAAACCCATACTTATGGATATAATCTAGAGCTGTAGCAAGGTTTACAGCGGAAAAGAGGTATTGTATGAAGTATATTATCAGTGGTAGAGGCACCAATGTTACTGATGGACTTAGAAGTGCGGTTGAAGAGAAGCTTGGTAGTTAGAGCATTATTTTTACACCGGATACAGAAGTTCATGTAACACTTAAGGTTGAGAAAGACAGACAGAAGGTAGAGGTTACAGTACCGTGGTAAGGGACATATAATCAGAGCTGAACAGGTTAGTGATGATATGTATGTTTCTATTGACCTGATTGAGGATATCATTGAAAGACAGTTAAGAAAAATATAAACTAAAATAGTGGATTCAAAGCAGAGTGCAGGTAACTGTATCTGCGTTTATGCAGGAGGATGAGTATGATGATGAGGGATGTAAAAGGTCATAAGAACCAAAAGGTTTGTGCAGTTGCCTATGGATCCTGGAAGAAGCCTGCGTACAGATGGAACTTCTAATCATAGTTTCTATGTATTTAGAAATGCAGAAACAGATGAAGTCAATGTTGTTTATAGAGAAAGAGGCGGAGACTACGGTCTTATTGAGCCTGAATTCTAATCTGAGATTGTGAACGAATGTAAAAATGCCCTTCAGGGCATTTTTATTGAAAACATTGTAAAAAGTAATGATAAAAATGGATAGTATGAGTAAATATATCACAAGATATTTGTGAGTGATTTGAATTTACCGAGATATATTTTACCCCATGTATTTGGGAAAAATCGAGTAAAAGAGGAAAATTATGAGTTTTATTGAGAAGATTTTTGGAAGTCACAGTGAACGAAGTTACGAAGCTTTAAATTTGCGGTTGATAAAATAGAAGAATTAGACATCCGCAATGGAAGCTTTTAAGCGATGATGAATTGAAAGCTAAGACAACAGAGTTTAAGGAAAGACTCGCAAAGGGAGAGACTCTTGATGATTTGCTTATTGAGGCTTTTGCGGTAGTACGTGAGGCTGCTTGGAGAACTCTCGAACAGAAGCCGTATAGAGTTCAGATTATGGGTGGTATCATTCTTCACCAGGGAAGAAGTTGCGAGAGATGCGTGACAGGTGAAGGTAAAACCTCGTATCTACCATGCCGGTTTACCTCAATGCACTTGAGGGAAAGGGCGTACTATCGTAGTTACTGTCAATGACTACCTTGCAAAGCGAGACAGTGAGTGGATGGGACAGGTTCATTCCTTTCTTGGACTTACAGTTGGCTGTATATTAAATGATATGGAACCTGAAGAAAGAAGAGAGGCTTATAACTGTGATATTACCTATGCTACCAATAATGAGCTTGGTTTCGATTATCTTTAAGGGATAACATGGTTTATCTATAAGAACCAGCTTGTACAGCGTGACCTCCACTATGCGGTAATCGACGAGGTCGACTCTGTCCTTATTGATGAGGCAAGAACTCCTCTTATCATTTCAGGACAGAGTGGAAAGTCCCACCAAACTTTATGAACTTTGTGATATTCTGGCAAGACAGCTTAAAAAGGGTGAGGCAAATAAGGAACTTAGCAAGATTGATGCCATTATGGGTGAAGATGTAGTCGAGACAGGCGATTTCATTGTAAAATGAAAAGGATAAGAATGTGAAGCCTTACTCTTGATGGTGTGGCCAAGGTAGAGAAATTCTTTAATATAGAGAACCTTGCAGATGCTGAAAACCTTTGAAATCCAGCACAATATCATCCTTGCTCTTCGTGCGCATAACCTTATGTTTAGAGATAAAGGACTATATAGTTAAAGATGACGAAGTCCTTATAGTTGATGAATTTACAGGCCGTGAATGCCGGGAAGAAGGTATTCAGATGGTCTCCACCAGGCTATAGAGGCTAAGGAAAAGGTTATACGAGTCAGAGAAAGCCGTACTTTGCAACCATTACCTTCCAGAACTTCTTCAATAAATATAAGAAGAAATCAGGTATGACAGGTACAGCTCTTCCACAGAGGAAAAAGGGAGTTCAGGACATCTATGGCATGGAGCGTTATTACAATTCCTACCAACCGTCACTGTACAGAGAATTGACCATGATGATGCCGTGATATAAGACAAGAAAGAAAAACTTAATGCCATTGTTGATAATATAGCAGAAGCTTATGAGAAGTGACAGCCTGTACTTGTAGGTACCATTTCTATTGAAAAGTCTGAGGAACTCTCTGATATGTTGAAGAAGAGACATATTCCTCATAAGGTATTGAAACGCTAAGTTCCATAGAACTTGAGGCTGAGATAGTTGCAGAGGCAGGTCAGAAGGGAAATGTAACAATCGCAACCAACATGATAGCGGACGTGGTACCTGATATTAAACTGGGAGAGGTGTTCTGAACTTGGAGGCCTTAGAATAATAGGTACTGAGCGCCACGAGTCAAGACGATATGAGACAACCAGCTTCGTGGACGTGCAGGTAGACAGGGTGATGTGGGTGAGTCTAAGTTCTATCTCTCCCTTGAAGATGACCTTATGAGACTCTTTTGGCTCAGAGAAGCTAAAGACTATGTTTGATACTATGGGGGCTTCCTGAAGGTGAGGAACTAACCACAAGATGCCTCGCGGGCGCTATCGAAAGAGCACAGAAGAAGATAGAGAGCAACAACTTCAGTATCCGTAAGAATCTCCTTGATTAGCGATAAGGTAAACAATGAGCAGAGAGAGATTATCTATGCGGAGAAGAAGAAGGTGCTTGATGGAGACAGTATGAGAGAGAAGGTTGTCTATAAGATGATAACTGAGACTGTTGAAAATAAGGTAAATATGTGTAGTAGGTGATGATTCTGCAGCTGAAGAGTGGGATATTGATGAGTTAAATCGTCTTCTTCTGCTATCTTCCATTTGAGGAAATTAAGCCACAGAGGAAGAACTTAAGCATATGACAAAGAATGAACTTATGCAGAAACTCAAAGAACAGGCCGTTAAACTTTTAGTGAGGAAAAGAAGCTGAGTTCTGAAGCTGAGCAGATAAGAGAGATTGAGCGTGTAATTTCTTCTCAAGGTTATAGATACTAAGTGGATGTCTCATATTGATGACATGGATCAGCTTCTCAGGGTATAGGGCTTGGCTGCTCTTGGCCAGAAGGATCCTTTGGTAGAGTATAAGTTTTGCAGGCATGATATGTTTGAGAAATGACAAAACCCAATCAGTGAAGATACTGTTCGATGTCTTTATGCATATAAAACTTGAGGAGCTGCGTGAGAGAGAAGAAGTTGTAAAGGTGACAGGTACAAATAAGGATGAATCGGTAAAGCAAGGGCTCCGGTAAGAAGAGCTGAGAGAAGATTAGCTGCATGATCCTTTGTCCTGGTGGAAGTGGGAAGAAAGTATAAGCATTGCTGTGGAAGAACTAATTAAAAGATATCAAATCATAGCCTGCATTGAACTTTATGTTTTTGATGTTTATATCATAAATAAATCATAATGCAATTATGCCCTCAAGCTTGTAAATGTCTGGAATAGCCAGGCAGGTATATGTTGGGAGCTGTTTGATTTTGCTAGACTCTATTTTTCTTGCATTTAGTGCAAAAAGTGATAAAATAAATAGTTGTAATGAGTGATATTATCTATTAGTACGTGAATATCTTTTTGAATGGAGTTACAGACATAATGAAAAATTGAAGACTATATTAGAACTATGACCCAACTTCCCTGAAGAAGGAGTTATGTTCAGGGATATAAGTACTAATGCTTTCAGACAGAGACGGGCTTAGAATGGCAGCTGACCAGATGGCAGCAGCACTTGGGATGAAGACTTTGATATTGAACAAATCTGGGATCCAGAGATCAGGGGTTTTATCTTTGGAGTGCCTATTGCATGAATATGTCATAAAAGCCTTGTACCTATAAGGAAAAAGGGAAAAATTACCGGGAGAGACCGTATCAGTAGATATGACCTTGAGTATGGAAGTGCGGAGCTTGAAGTTCCATAAAGATGCTATAAAGCCTGGAGACAGAGTTGTTATAGTTGATGACTTGATTGCAACAGGAGGAACTACAGAAGCTGATATGCAAGCTTATTGAAAAACTTGGAGGAAAAGTTGTTAAGATAGTTTTTTCTTATTGAACTATGAAGAGCTTTAAAGGGCAGAGATAAGCTTAAAGACTATAATAAGATTTCTATAGTTAAAATATCCTGGAAAGTAAAGTATTTATGTTGGGCGTCAGTTCTGTGGCGCCTCATTCTTTTTACAATTGCAAGTATTGTTTTGAGTTTATACAGGTAGAGATCTGGGGGAATTATGAATTCTGTGAGACTTTAAAAGCCATAGTTTTTGGCATAGTTGAGGGAGTTACCGAGTGGCCGCCGGTAAGTTCTCACGGGACATATGATAGTTTTACAGGATATTATGCCGTAATATATCAGCGGGTTTTTGGAAGATGTTTGAGGTGAGTCATACAGCTGGGCGAGGCTATTACTGGCAGTGGTTATTTTGTATCTGGAAAAGACTTTGCACACATAAAAAAGGATTGATGGAAGACCATCTATTAAACTTGTAACTATCAGGCTATGGATGAAGATAATAATTGCCTGTATACCGGCGGCAGTAATCGGCATGCGTTTGATGACCTTATAGACGAACATTTTTATAAGCCTCGAGATGGTGGCGGCGGCACTAATTGTTGTCGGAATAATGTTTATATATATAGAAAGAATAGTTGAAATATGTTAAAGAAATACACAGGTTACAAAGCTTTTCAGAAATAACTTATATAAAGATGCAATTATAATAGGCGTTTTTCAGCTATTAGCATGCGGTTTCCCAGGAGAAACATCAAGATCCGGAGCAACAATTATAGGTGGTCTTATGTTAGGGGCTTTCAAGAAAAACGGCAGCTGAATTTACATTTTTGTGCAATTCCTGTAATGTTTGGTGCCAGTTTGTTAAAAACGGTTAAATATATGGTTTCAGGAGAGGTGGCTTTATCAGGTAACGAGGCGATGATACTGGTGAGTTGGTAATTACAGCTTTTGTGGTTTCATTTTTGATAATTGGATTTTTAATGAATTATGCATAAAAGAAGGATTTTCAACCCTTTTGTGTTGGTACAGGATAGGCTTGGGTATGAGTTATTATTATATACTCAATAGTTACTAAATCTTGATTTTTTGAGTATAGTAGAAATATAATGATACTATGTCAAGTAATATGCACCCTGGAAAGGACGGGCTGTAAGGGCTTGAGGTATAAAATATGGATGGTAATGAGATATTGAGAAGGTATGATGTCGAAATCAGATAAATGATTGTATGTCTCCAATGAAAGCATAAAGAAGAAAATGATGGCTTCTGAAAAGGAGCTTGATTCGTTTGCGGAATTTACGCCTAAAGTGCACTTTTTGATAAATTAGTAAAGACTACTAATATGAGATACCATCCATCAACTGATATAAGTCTTATTAGAAAGCCTATGAACTTGCAGACAGCCGCCGATAGAGGAGACAGCTTAGAAAATCAGAGAACCTTACATCTGTCATCCCGCTTTGTGTTTGCATATAATTTTAGCTGAACTTGAACTGGATAAAGAGACTATATAATAGCAGGAATACTACACGATGTCATAGAAGATACGAGCCTGTAGCCCTGAAGAACTTAAGGCGATATTTGGAGAAGAAGTTCTCCTCTTAGTTGATGGAGTTACCAAACTGACTCAGTTACAATATTCCAAGGATAAAGTAGATGTCCAGGCAGAAAATCTTCGTGGATGTTCCTTGCAATGGCAAAGGGGTAGAGCAGTCATCCTTATTAAGCTTGCAGGACAGGCTTCACAATATGCGTACGATGGAATACCAGTCTCCTGCAAAAACAGATAGAAAAGTCAAGAGAGACTATGGACATATATTCCTATTGCACAAAGACTTGGTATAAGCAAGATTAAGGTTGAGACTGGATGATTTATCCTAAAAATATCTTCATCCTGATGTATATAAGGATTTGGATGAAAAATCAGAGAAAAAGCCCTTGAAAAGGGGTGAATTTATAAAGTCAATAGAAAAAGAAGTGGCTACAAGCATAAAGGCAGCAGGTATAGAAGCACTATCGGAGGAAGGGTTAAGCATTATTTCAGTATTTACAAGAAAAATGGTAAATCAAAAATAAAACCCTTGACCAGATTTATGATGTATTTGCAATCAGAATTATAGTGGACAGCCTTAAGGACTGTTATGCCTCCCTCGGTGTAATACACGAGATGTATGTGCCTATTCCAGGCAGGCTTTAAGGACTATATAGCTATGCCTAAGTCTAATATGTATCAGTCACTGCACACAACTGTAGATAGAGATACAGGGACAGCTCGTTTGAGATTCAGATTCGCACCCATGATAGTGCATAGGACTGCCGGATATGGTATGCAGCCCATTGGAAGTACAAAGAGGCAGTGATGGTAAGAATAATAAGGCCAGCGAAGAGGCAAAGGTATAATTGGCTCAGGCAGATACTTGAGTGGAAGGAAGGCAGTCTGATAATAAAGGAATTTTTAGCGTCATAAAAGATGACTTGAACTTGTTTTCAGACAGCATATACTGTCTTTACTCCAACAGGGAGATGTAAAAACTTACCGGTTGGTTCTACACTCATAGACTTTGCCTGCAGCACTACATTCAGCTGTGGGAAATAAGATGGTTAGCGCAAGGGCAAACGGCAGGCTAGTGACAATTGACTATGTCATTCAAAAATGGAGATAGAATAGAGATAATCATGAGCCAAAATTCTAGGGACCAAGCCTTGACTGGCTTAAACTGTGCAAAAGAGTACTCAGACCTGCTCTCAAGATTAATCAGTGGTTTTCAAAACTGAGCTTAAGGAAGACAATATCACTCGTGGGAAAGAACTTATAAGCTTAACTACTGTAAGTCCTGCACTTATTATGAGTGATTTGTTAAAGTCCGAATATATGCGAGGCCTGTAGTGCAGAAGTATGGTTTTAAGGATTGGGAATCTATCCAGCTGCTGCAGTTGGGCGTGGAGGCTGAAAAGGAAGGCCAGATAGTCAATAAACTTGTAGAAGAAAAGAAAAAGAAAGAAATATCTGAACTTACGGATGAGGATATTTTGAGATAAATACGAAGATCAGTCTGTCACCCTGCAAAGACCAGCCGTTCAAAAGGGTGGAATAGTGGTTAGAGGCATACATAGATGTGGCTGTACATTTTTCAAAATGCTGTTCACCTGTGCCTGGTGATGAAATAGTTAGCTTTGTCACTGAGGCAGGGGGATTTCCATACATAGAACAGATTGTATCAATGTGATGAATCTCCTGAAGAGGCAGAAAGAGGCTTATTGAGGCTGAATGGTCGCTGGATGCTACTACAGACAGATAAGCTTTTATACTACAGAGATTAAAAATATACGCAACATAATAGAAGCGGCCTTCTCATTGATGTGTCAAGGGTATTCACTGGAGTCAGGGATTGATATAGCTTCTGTGTCTGCAAGGACAAATAAGCAGGGATTGCAACCTGAGATCTTATGTTTGAGATTAAGGGAAGGAATCAACTTACAACCCTTACTTCAAAGCTTAGGAGCTTGGATGGAGTAATAGACATAGAGAGGACAACGGGCTGATGAAGATAGAAATTGAAAAATTAGTACTAGGGTCTGTAAGTACCAATGTTTATTTAATATAATGGAAACTGCCTTATATATAGATCCATCAGTGAGACGGAAAGAATAATATCCTGTATAGAAGAAAGAAAAGGCTAAACCACTCGCAATCCTTATAACTCATGGGCATTTTTGATCATATTATAGCAGCACCTGTGTTAGCTAAAAATATGGAATTAAGATTTATGCAGGTGAGGCGGATAGACAGCTTTTACAGGATTCTAAGCTAAATATGGCTGAGAGATTTCTGGGAGAGGTTTACCCTTGATGCTGACTGCTTCTTAAAGGGTGAGATGAACTCGAATTTGAAGGTTTTAAGCTTAAGGTCATCTATACTCCCGGACATGCCGTGGGGAGCATAAGTTTTTATTCAGATGACCTTCAAGATAATGAAAGCTTTTCAAAAGGCAGTATTTACAGGAGATGCTTTATTTGCAGGAAGCTATAGGGAGAGTAGAACTTTCTCCACCGGAAATGAGGAGATGATGAAAAACCTTAGACGAAAACTTTCAAGAAAAATGCCTCCTGAAACTGTAGTATTTGCAGAGTCATGGAGCGGCCACAACCATTGAAAGGGAATTATTACATAATCCGTATTTAAGATAGACAAATGTCAACTCACACCAGTAGAAAGAATATTTTTATCGTATAGATGTATTAGATTAAATTTAGGTAAAAATAATTAAATATAGAAAGAAGACCAGATGATAGAAATCAGGCTTGAAGATGTATCATTTGAACAGGACTATAAGGCCTTTAGTACGGGCATAGCAGAGAAGAGATAAGCGTGAAGATATGCGGCTTTGCTTGGCCGGAAAAGGGCAGAGGTTTCACCTTTCAAACTATGTATTAGCCGTTCATAATCAATGTAGAAATGGTTATTGATATGTGGTTTAAGGATGAAATGAAGAAAACTGTAAGAAAAAGTATGAATATAAGGAAGCAGAAGAAGATAGAAGGCTGCTATAAAATGAGACTAAAAAAGTACATTATATAATATTTTAACAGAATATACAGAAGAGGAACTCCAGTGGGGAACTCTAACAGGAATAAGACCAACTAAAATAGCCTGTGATTACATTGAAGCAGGAAGAAGTGAACAGGAAGTAAAGAGATTTTTACCATATGAACAGTATTTATGTGGTGAAGAAAAAGACAGAGCTGTCTATTGAAATAGCTAAGAAGGAAAATGAACTTTTTGCAAAACTTGATTATCAAAAATGGATACAGCCTATATATAGGCATACCATTTTGTCCTACTACCTGTCTGTATTGTTCATTTACTTCTTATCCAATTGGAGGCTATAAGAAAAAGGTAGGGGAATACTTAAAGGCACTTTTTAAGGAAATAGATTTTGCAGCCAAGATTTTACCGCATAAAAACTTACAACCGTATATATGGGAGGACACCTACTTCACTTTCGGCAGAGGAATTAGAACTTTACTGGATTTTGTAAAATATGAAACTTCCATGGCTGCAGGAAGGAATTTACGGTTGAAGCCGGCAGACCTGACAGTATTACGAGAGATAAGCTTACAGGTCGTGAAAAAGCTTGGAGTGAAACGGATGTCAATAAATCCTCAGACTATGTCAGATAAAACTCTTAAGTTCATAGGAAGGATGCATGATGCTGAATCTGTAAGAAGAGCCTTTACTATGGCAAGGAAGAGGGCATGAAAGACATAAAATATGGATCTTATAGTGGGGTTACCGGGTGAAACAGTGAAAGATACTGAGTATACCTATCTGAGATTAGAAAGTTAGATCCGGATGATCTTACAGTCTCATGCACTTGCAATAAAGAGAGCAGCAGCCTCAGAAGCTTAAATTAGATAGAATTGTCAGATATGATACCAGTGGATACGGCCATGCAGCAGAGACTTACTTCTGATTTTGCAAGGGAGAATGGGTATGAACCTTATTATTTATACAGGCAGAAAAACATAGCAGATAACCTTGAAAATGTTGGCTATGCAAGAAGGGGTAAAGAGGGACTATATAACATCCTTACTATGGAAGAAAACATCCGATTATCGGATTGGGGGCGGAGGTTCCTCCTGTAAGTTTGTATTTAGGGATGGAAACAGAATAGAGCGTGCACTGAGAAATGTAAAAATTTGTTATGGACTATATTGAACGAATTGATGAAATGATTGAGCGTAAGACAAAATTTTTAGAAGAATTTGGAGATATGCTATAATGATTAAAGCCGATGTCAGTTCAACCTGTAAAATGTCTCACGAAGTTGTTTTGGAAATTGATTTGGATGATTTGTTAAAACATGGTTTATAGTTGTGAAAGTAATTTGGCTGAGATGGTAGCCAGAGAACTAGGGTGAGCCAGATGACTTTGTAGCTAAAATGTCTCAGGCAGGGGCTTTTTACATGATATTGGCAAGCTGCGTATTGCCGGTTATCTCTATGTGCAGGCAGAACGAGAGCTGAAAGTGAGGAAATTAAGTATGTAAGAATGCACTCCGTACTCAGCTATGGCATACTAAAGAAGCAGGGAGTTATGGAGGCATACTATACTTGATGCAGTCCTTTATCATCACGAAAACTATGATGGTTCAGGATATCCAAATAACATGGGGAGACAGCATCCCACTTTGGAGCAGAATTCTTAGGATTTGTGATGTATTTGGCGCTTTGGTTGCCCATAGGCCATACAGGGAAGCTTTTACAGTGGACAAGGCCATTAGAGCTTATGATAAAGGAAATTAAAAACTCACGATATGGAATGCTTCCGGCACTGCAGAGAGTGGTAAATAGTGATGAATTTGACAGGCTTGCTGAGATAATTGAGGATAATAGCAGCAAAAATGTTTATCAGAAGGCAAAATGAATTTAGATTTGTGGTAAGGAGAGATAGGGATTACAAACAGACCAAAGGAACACAGGACTGGTTCGGGGAAAACATGTAGAAACGCACCAAGATAGAAGCTATAGCGAGGAACTTTGTGGTGCTTACAATATGGGAGAAATTATTACTCCTGCATTTGAACATACGGTGTTATTTAACAGAAGTGTTGGTGATACTACAGATGTAGTGCAAAAGGAAATGTATACATTCAAGGACAAGGGAGACAGAGAAATAAGCCTTAAGCCTGAGGGAACAGCAGGAACTATAAGAGCTTATCTTGAAAATAATCTATACGCACTTACCCTCAGCCTATCAAGATGTTTTTATTTTTACACAGGCTTCAGATATGAGAGACCGCAGAGTGGAAGGCTTAGACAGCACCATCAGTTTGGTGTGGAGTTTATAGGTTCTCCTGAACCTATAGTTGAGGTTGAACTTATCACATTGGTAAGCGAATTTATAAAAAGAATTGGCTTAAAGGATGTGAAACTCTATGACATAGTATAGGTTATGGAAAGGCAGGCAAGACTATAATGATGCACTGGTTAACTATCTAAAAGATTATGAATCCGAACTTTGTGAGATTGAAGATAAGGATGAAGAAAAATCCACTGAGGGGTGATAGATTGTAAGGTACCCGGCTGTAAGGCTATAGTGGAGAAGGCACCAAGGACTATAGACTTCCTTGATGAGGAGTGCAGGGAACATTTTGAGAAATTGAAGAGTATGCTTACAGAGTTAAATATTCCATTTGAAGTGGACACCGGCATAGTTAGAGGACTTGACTATTATACAAAGACAGTTTTTGAATTTCTAGATAAAGATGGATTCACGCTTTGCGGTGGTGGAAGATATGATGGATTAATAAAAGAAATAGATGGAAAAGCAAACATCCCGGCTGTAGGTTTTGGATGAATTTGAGCGTATACTCTATTTTCTTTTGAAAAAGAAGGAGTAAGCTCTGAGAAATGCCACATCCTAAACTATGTGGGTATTATGGGAGATGCAGCCAGGGCAAAGGCATTTGAAATAGTGACGAAACTTCGAAATAGGGGAATGATAGTTGAAACGGATTATCTTGACCGTTCAGTGAAGGCTCAGATGAAGTATGCTAATAAGCTTGGCGTAGAGTATACTGTAATCATTGGACAAAATGAGATTGAAAGTGGTCTGGTTAAGCTTAAAAATATGGAAACGGGTGATGAAACAGAGATAAACTTGACAGAGTTAGGAATCAAAGGGAAGTGTACAAGGAGATGATAACTAATGAGCAGAGATGGAAATGTAATGGTATAGGGATTCTGAGAGCAGATTTTCAATGAGCTTACACGCAGAAATTTTAGAAGGAACTTATTGCAGGAGAAATATTGAATGCCAGCTTTTTAGCTTGGCTGCCTCAGGTAAAAGTGTGTCCTTTACAGGCGTAAAAGGATGGAAATAGTGTTTGTAGATGAATGACATATAATATCCTAATATGCCTTTTATTTATACGATAAATTATTTTCAATGAGATGGAATTTAAGATATATTTGAAACTTAGCCTAATATATTGGCTTTTGCAAAACTTTATAAAAAGAGGGATGAAACAATGGCAGAATCAATGAAGGGCATGCAGTAGAACCCACAGATGCTGCTAGAACTTAGTAAGGCAGATGAGTGACAAAATGTTACGGTTATGGGCTGGATTTGCAAATATAGGAATAAGGGAGGGCCTTATTTTCATAGACCTAAAGAGACCTGTTCAGGCATCTTGCAGCTTGACATGCGAGGAACTAGGGACTGCGGAAGTGAAGTATTTTGGAAAAGGCAGCAAAAAGCTTCGTAATGAATATGTAGTAGTGCGCATGGGAGTAGTCGAGAGAACAGCTATAAATGAGAACACACCTACAGGTTATATAGAGATAAAGGGTAAAGGGAGACTAGGATACTCTCAGAGGCGGAGACAACACCTTTTGAGATAGTAAACGACCTTAAGACCAAGGAGGAATTAAAGACTCAAAATACAGATACCTTGACTCTAAGAAGACCTGATATGCAGGAGAAACTTATGCTAAAAAGCAGGGTTTTACGCCTTATGCGTGACTTTTCATGGCAGATGAGGGATTTTTAGAGATAGAGACTCCTGATAGTGTAACTCTACTCCTGAAGGGGCAAGAGATTATCTTGTACCAAGCCGTGTAAATCAGGGTTCTTTTACGCCCTCCACAGTCACAGGTGCTTAAACAGCTTCTTATGCTTTCAGGCTTTGACAGATATTTCCAGATAGCAAGATGCTTTAGAGATGAGTGACCTGAGCTGACAGACAGCCTGAATTTACTCAGGCAGAGATGGAGCTTTTCGTAGATGTAGACGATGCTTGATGTAAATGAGCGTCTTTGATAAAGTATATTATGAAGGAAACAAAGGAATAGGACATAGAGCTTCTCTTCCCAGGATGAAGTGGAAGGATGCAATGAATGACTACGGCTCAGACAATGCCTGATACCAGATTTGAGATGAAGCTTGAGATCATCAGAGGCAGTAAGAGGCTGTGGCTTTGGAGTACTTTGCTCAGCATTTGAAATGAAAAATGGAAGTGGCAGTATCAATGTAAAAGGGACAGGCAGGTATGCCCTGTAAGAAGATTGATGCACTTGTAGACAAGGCTAAGGGGTTTTGGTGCTAAGGGACTTGCATATCTTACTGTAAAATGAAGACGGCACTTACAAATCATCTTTTCTCAAAAGTTATGACTGAAGAAGAACTCGGATAAGCTTGTTCAGGCTATGAATGGTGAAAAAGGGGAGATTTACTTTTTGCAGCTGACAAGACTTCCCTGTGTGGAATATCTTAGGTGCACTCAGACTTGACCTTGGCGAAGCTTGGACTTATAGACCAAAGAGTAAGTTTAACTTCGCTTTGATAGTGGAATTCTCTTCTTAGCTGGAATGAGGATGAAAAACAGGTTCCAGGCTGAGCATCATCCTTTTACTGCTCCTATGGAAGAAGACTGGATAAATGCTGACAAGGATCCGGGAAGCATAAAGCTCAAGGCTTATGATAGGTATTAAACGGCTATGAACTTGGTGGCGGCTCTGTAAGAATATATCAGGATGATGTTCAGGAGAAGATGTTTGAACTCCTTGGATTTACCAAGGAAGAGGCACTATAACAGATTCGGCTTCCTCCTTGATGCCTTCTGGCACGGAGTGCCTCTCACGCAGGACTTGCTTACGGAGTAGACAGATTTGTAATGCTTTCTTGCAGGAGCTGAGAATATAAGAGAGTTATTGCCTTCCTAAGAATAAGGATGCAATGGATCTTATGCTTGGTTCACCGGGCAGGGTGATACAAAGCAGCTTGATGAACTGGGAATTACAGTTAAAGCTAAAGAAGATTAGTTATAAATATATCATATTTTAGATTGTAGATTGATTATAAGGCTAAATAGGATATTTAGTTAATAATAGTGGTAAAATAAATGGTGCATAAGGTTATAAGGCTGTGTAAGTGTCTATAGCCTATATACCGGTTTTTAAGAAAAATTTATCCTCAGTGCTTTTACATAAATGAATATATTGAAGATAGCACTGCAGCCTAATATCATTATATTAAGGTCATTTGAGGACAGAGATATAAGCAGCGTGTTATTGCAGAAAAATTAAGGAGAAAGCTATGAAGGTAGAAATAAGTGATTTTGGGAAAGCAAAAAGATGGATCAGTAGTGAAATGTTATTCTCTTAGCAATGAGAGAGGAATGAAGGTAACTCTCTTAAATCTTGGCGCTATAGTAAAAGATATAATTGTACCTGATAAAACAGGTAAGTCTATAGATGTAAACTTAGGCTACGATAATGTGGAAGGGTATTATGATAATGCTGAGCTCTGGGGTAGCTCGGTAGGAAGAAAACGCAAAACAGAATAGGCGGAGCTAAGTAGTATATATAGACGGAATTACTTATGAACTTGAAAAATGACGGAGAGATAATCTCACAGCGGGAAGTGACCGCTCTCACTATATGCTTTTTGATGCTGAAGTCCTGAGGATGAGTATGCCACAAGAGTTAGATTTATGCACATTTAAGGATATGGAACAGGGATTCCCCGGGTAAGGCAGAACTAAGCGTAACTCCATACACTCTACAGAGGATAATGAACTTATATTAGACTACAGGGGGTATCTGATAAGGATACTGTTATTAATCCTACCAACCACAGCTACTTTAATTTAGATGGGAGGAGACATCCTTAGCCAAACTCTATGTAAATGCGGATGCGTTTTACAGCTATGGAGAGGATATGATTCAAATAGGGGAACTTGTGGAAGCAGAAGGTACCCTATGGACTTTTAGAAAAGCAAAAATAGTAGAAGAGGGAATTGATTCAGATTATCACTAGCATTAAGATAGCAAGGAGGCTATGACCATAACTTTGCCTTTGGGCAATACCTCCCGGTAGATAGAAAAGGCAGCCGTGAGTTTTCATCTGATACAAAAGTGGAACATCACGGAAGCTGCTGACGGACGGTGCGGATGCGGTAGAGATATACAGCCATAATTTCCTTGAGAGAATAAGAAAAGGAAAAGGGGTGGGACATACGGGCAGGAGGTCAGGCTGCTGTTGAAACCCAGTATTTCTCCAAATGCCTGCAACGTGAAAAGAAGTTTTAAACTCAAGCTATAATAGGTGCAGGAGAAGAGTATATAAGCACAACAGTGCTTTAAGTTTAAATACTAACCATTAATAGTTAGGTTAAAATAAAAACGGTAGGCGATAGGTCTCACCAGGTTTGTGTTACAGGAGGAAAAATTGTTTTGTTTTAAGTCTCTCGATATCATCATCTTATCAATTAAAAAGGTTTTTCAGCAGTAGAGTCATTTTCCTTAAGCGGGTTTAGTGCTAAAGAGCATCTTAAATGAGAGCACTGGACGAATGAAACCCGGAAACTGCACATTTTGGTTTCGGTCGGAGTGAAATTCTATATTTTAAGCACGGAGGTAGACAAAAGCAGTTATTTCCGGCATCCCTGCAAAATAAAGATAGAGCTTTTGCTGCTGGAGGCAGAATAATAACATCATTTTGACTAACATGAACAGATGTAAACAAATTTCGTATTAGAAGGAAATACAAAACTAAAAAGATGGGAGAAAGGAAAGCTGATAGAAAAACCGGTTATTGGAATATCTGGAAGTTTGACAATTGATGACTTGCAAGTTTTGCAGGCCATAAGAGGTCTTATGTAATACCGATTACATTCTCTGTCATTAGGAATGGAGGGATACGTTTATTTATCATCCCATTCAATGCAGAGAGAATGAAGAAGTGATTAAGGCACAGATAGAAATGATCGATCTGGTGACTCTCAGCCTTCCGGGTGGATGTCAAGATGTAGCACCTGGGAATTATGAGAAGAGCCTGCAAAACTCGAGATATTTTTCCGAGAGACGATTTTGAATATGGTCTTCTAAAGTCGGCACTCTGAGGCAAAGAAACCTGTTCTGCATCTGTAGAGGTTCGCAGACACACACATATTTTAATGGCAGCCTGCATCAGGACCTCTAAGCTGCGCTTGGAAAAGATGCTCTAAAGCACAATCAGGTTAATTCTCCTCTCAATGGTAACACATTCCGTTACAATTGATAAGAGTTCAAAACTCTTGATAGATTTCGCGAGGAGAAAATTAGAGCAAGTTCCTTCCACCATCAGGCAGTGAAAAAGGTTGGAGGAGGGCTTGTCAAGGCAGCTAAAGCTCCGGATGGTACATTGTAGCTGCCATTGAAAAGACAGATTATCCTTTCTGGTAAGCGGTGCAGTACAGTGGCATCCTGAGATGCTGCGCGTAGAACTCAGTAGATATAGATGAATAAATTATTTTAAAGATCTCACAGAGGAGGCCTCTAAAACAGAATACAGTTTTCGTCAATAGTATTCTCACTCATTAACCTCCGATTATAGGCACACAGGTATCTTCCCATCTCCTGGTGGAGTTACTCAAACAGGGCAGGGGAGAGTGGCTCCGCTTGAGCTGATCTTCAGCAGCGGGCCTCAGTGGCAGTCTCTGCTGCTGTAACCCTTGCTGGCAGCCAGTAAATATGGAAGTGAAAAATGGAGCTGCTTATTCTTATGCCAAAGCAGCCTTTTGGAACAAATGTAAGAGTGATTCATTAAGTCAAATCCAGATATGTATCCGCCAGCATAGCCTGGGGAGTAATGGCTACCGGTGTAGTATGCTCTTTTCCAACAGCCGGTAAGGACTCATAAAAGTATGGTCAATATGTACTGGCAATGTTGATTTTTAAAGTGCTGGTGCTGGTTTTGATGATATTATAAAATGTGACAGGTACAGAGTTCTTAACCTTTATACAGTGATCTTTCAACAGCAGGTAAGATGGCGGCCTTGTATCATCACTATAATTGCCGGTGTTGTTATTATAATTCATGACAGGTGAAAACTCATCGCAGATGGAGAGGCTAAGAATGCAGTATTGAAGCTATCTGATAAGTGCCCGGAAAGTCGGATGCAACCGTCACCAGGGCCAGCCGGTTATTTCAGCCTCAGTGCATCTCACAGGTTTTGGAAAGTGGCATCCGGTGCCAGTGCGATATGGAAAATCCTGAGAAAACCCCACAGTGCCATTCCGCTGCACAGGTAGCAGTAATTGCAGCAATTTACTTTGGTATAGTTCTTTGTGGCAAAAGGATGACAGATAAACTAAAATGCACTTGTTTTATCAGATGAGGTTGCTGTTCTTGAAGCGTTTCGGTATTTACCAATAAGATATCAATAGAGGAACAATTATTAGTAGGAGCTGATTTCTATGTTTGAAAACATACCGTAGCAGCTTCTTCCATAGTCTCCGAGAGTCTGCGAGCGCTATGGCTATGCGACGCAGTACTTTTGCCCGACCTTTCTGCAAACGTACCAATGACATACCGCTTAACGCCTTCATACTTAGCCAAGCCTCCTTGCAAGAAGTTGAAACGGCGTCCTCAGTGTATGATATGCATGTGAACAATGATAAATCAAAGGCAGCCAAGATTTGCCCAGTTTATTATATAGTTCCTTTAGGGTGTACAATGTTCTTTACCGTAAAGCAGAAGTGACAAATATTAATGCTGAGAAAAACTTTTATTACTGATGTAACTCCACCAACAATTTCAGTTGCACTTACATTACTTCTTCTTTGGCAAGTTTAACTGGAAGTTGTAAGCAGTTTTCGTGCTGTTGATGCAGATGGAGACTGCATCTCAACTGGCACGCTATTACAGCTATGGATAATAGGTTATGTTATTCTTCCGAGTAGTGGCTTTTTGGTCCGTTTGAATACAAAGAAATGACTAAGACCTGGAGTGTAATGATGATGAAGGAATAAATGCAGAAAGATGCTGTAGATGGCTTTATCCTGGTGGCCAGATGGATACACATCGCGTGCTGCATCCATACCTAGTGCACCAAACATCTACATTTGACCAGAAGCGCGCTGTGTAGATGGTGAGACAGACAGTGTCTCAAGATTTGGAAACCCTACGGTTATAATATTTTGGAAAGTGCAGTGGCTTAAACTCAGCGTTGCAAAGCAGTGGACTTGTGTATTCATCGGGAATGGCAGTTTCTCATCAAAGCAATGTACTTGGCGCTTGGCAGGAGCAGTGCGGGCTTATGTGTCTTCCCAAGTGAAGTATATGGCAGGTACACATTCCAGTTTGCAACTGAGGTTATGCTCAGGCTCAATATGGACGTTTCTTCCTTGATCACGATAACTTGGAATTAGTTGAAAGTAGCATTAAGGAAAAATACCAAGATATCTCTACATAGAGACTCCTTCCAACTTCCTCCTCAAAGTTTCTGGATAGCAGAAAGCTTGTAGAGAGAGCAAAGAGACATAAACCCGATTACAATAGCAGATAATACTTTTTATGACGCCTTTTATCAGCGCGTCCCCTTGAAACTCGGTGGTAGATATAGTTGCTGGAGTAGTGCCGACCAAGTCTCATTAATGGGCACACAGTGATACAGGCCGTTGTGGCAGTGGCTTAGCGACCAGCCAGTGATGAATAGCATAGGCCGTCTGGGACTTCTTCCAGAAAACTTTGAGCCATAATGGGAGCTGAAGATGCGCTGGCTTGTACTTCGTGGAATGAAGACTGTGGGACTTCGTATGGAGGAAGTCTGTAGCACGGTGCAGCCATATCAGAATTCCTCGCAAAGCAAAAAGAAGATTAAGACAGTTTATTATCCGGGAATGCATCCTAGATAGTATGGCAAAATACATGAGCTGTCGGGGCAAGCCTCCGGTGGTGCAGTATTATCTTTCAAGTTCCATATACCAAGGAGGATATGGATAAGTTTGTTGGAGAAAACAGAGATAACGCTATTTACGCGTAAGCCCTGGAGGTGTTGAGTCTAATATCTGCCACTGCTACTATGTCGTTACATAAATGTATGTCAAAGGAAGACAGGCTAAGTATGGAGGACAGATGAGATTCTCTTAGGGCTTTCCTGTGGTATAGAAGAGGCGTGTAGAAGATTTGAATTGGAGGACTTTAGTGACATGGTGGCACGTCCAGCAGATTAAGAGGTCTGCATGTTATACATATGCTTATATTATAACAGAAATAATGATTTTCGCATTTTCTTTGGCATAGAAGGTGGATTTTATATTTTAAATTTCACCTCATATTTGGTAGGATGTACTAATTCATGTAGCAATATGTTGGACAATGAAATATAGCTGAGATATACACAAACTTATGAGATATTTGACTATAAAGTCACGATAACTATATTATGCAAAAATTAATAAAATGATTAGTGTGCAACCAAAGGGTATAGAAACTAAGTAATTATAAAGTAATATAAGGAGGAGGAATATGAATATATGATTAAAGCAGGCGCTAAGAAAGGTGGGGCATTTTACGAGAAGGTAGCTGCAATGCTAGGGCTTAGGACCGCTACAATGAGAGGGCAGATGGGAAGGTAAAGCGTCACTGTGGTTGGGGTTGTAACGATGGGGTTATCATTTAGCTTTCAAACTCAGGAATCACCTGATGGAGTGGGTAACATGGGCCCATTGATCAAAAAGTGTAAGTATGGTAGTTCCGTAGAAGTATGACTGCTATAGATGGATGAAGAGTGGGATTTTAGTCCAGTACAGCAGTAATGGAAAAATGTGGCATTATTGAGATAGGTAGAGAGTGGTTCCGGCTAAAGTATGATAAAGCAGAGAATTTTACTGAGGGTTTAGCTGTGGTTGCAAAGAATGGTAAATATGGTTTTATAAATAAAAAGTCAAGATAGTTATCCCACTCAAAGTTTGATAGGGCACCACTGTTTAGGCAGAGGGCTTAGCTGGTGTGCAAAAATGGAAGATGGGAGTTCGTACACAGGGTGAAGAAAAGTGAGGCATTGAAGTTATTGTATGAGGTTGAGGAAATGAATTAAGATTTGTAGAAGGTTTAGCAAAAGTAAAGAAGAATGATAAAATACGTTTTCGCAACAAAAGGGTAAAACTGGACAGTACCATTAATTTGGTGGCGATGAAGTGAGCGAATTTAGAATCAGGGCTTTGGCAATGAGGTAAAGAAGACAGTGGTAAGTATGGTTTTATTAATAAAAAGGTAAGCTTTGCAGTACCATTTCGTTAATTTGGGTGACAGAAGTAAGAGAATTTGATCAGGGTTTAGCCGAGGGTAAAGAAAGATGGTAAGTATGGCTTTATAAACAGGTAAGGAAGTGGACTAATAAAATATGATATGATTTATTTTGATGATAAGTAGGAGTATCAAGAGGGTTTGCATAAAGCATTATAGAGATGGAAAATAGACATATATATAAATAAAAAGGGTAAGGAAGTACTCTCATCTGATTATAGTGAGCTGGGATCTTCATTTAGTGAGGGCTCAGGCCACGGTAAGGCATAATCTTAAGGTCGATATATAGAACAAACAAGGCAAAATAGTAATACCTAAGTGAAATATGATGAGGCATAAGGAATTTGATAAAGCGACTAGCCTGTGTATGTAAGAAGTCACGAGTTTAGAGAAACATAGCAAGGCAAGGTGTAGTAATACCAATAAAATATGCTCACTTATTTCTTGCAATTTGAATATGGATTATCCAGAGTTTTACTATAATGGGTAAACGCTGCATTGATAGGAAGGGGTAAGATGAGATGCCTGCAGAGTATGATTTTATGTGGCTTTTAAAGATGGCATAGCCTCTTGTTGGGAAGGAGGCAGGCGGCAAATTGAAATGTGGTTTATTAATAGCAAGGGAAAATTAGTAATACCGCTTTGAAGTATGAGAGATTTTGGATTGATTCCTCTCATAATTTGTTTATTTAATACAGTCTGAGGTTGGTATATGCCATCGCTGACTATTAAATGAAAAATTTGTACTGGATTTTCTTTTCTTATTAAAATTTCAAAGCCGTATTTTCTTTTGATGGAAATGCGGCTTTATAGATTAATTTAGCTTCCTTCGGATATAAGTATTGCTAGCTAATAAACCACTAATATAACAAAGCCAGGCATCAATCACAAAAGGCCTGCAATCACCTCATCAACCAAATTTAAGTGCGCGAAAGTATTCCGGCTAAGAGAATATCTCAGAATAAATGGTATATGCATCTAATGCACATACCATTAAAACGGTTTGCCTATTTAGTTCCGTAGTATATCTGGTCTCCTGCATCGCCAAGTCCCGGAAGAATGTAGCTGTTTTCATTAAGCTGTCTGTCTACTTCTGCACCTATATAAATATCAATATCAGGATGAGCTTCTTTCAAAGCTTTTAACACCCTCAGGAGCAGCTAGGCGGCAGAGACGGATGCTCTGATGCCTCTGCCTTAAGACGGTTGATAGCTGCAATGGCAGAACCGCCTGCTGCAAGCATAGGGTCTACTACAACATATCTCTCATCCACGCATCTTAGGAAGCTTTGCAGAAATATTCAACAGGTTCTAAAGTTTCTTCTATTTGACGATACATGCCAATATGTCCTACCTCGCATTAGGTAAGGAGATTAAGAACCTGTCAGCCATAAGAAGTCCCGCACGCAGAATAGGTACTATACAAAAGCTTTTACCTGCTATTTCTTTAACTGTTGTTGTTTCTAATGGAGTTTCTATTTCTTTATCGGCAAGATGAAGTTCTCTGGCTGTCGCTAACAACAGCCAGCATTGCTATTTCTTGGAAACTAAATCACGAAACCTTTGTTGTAGTATCCTCACACGCATAAATACCAATCTTATGCTCAATTTAATGGATGATCCATTACTGTTATCTGGACATAATATCCTCCTTGAATATGCTGAATAAAACTATAAATGTTCAAATAGATTTTAATTCAATGTTCGGACAAATACAAGGATATAAGAAAATAATAAAAAGGTGTATGCCGGGCATACACCTTTTTGCTGCATATGGGACTGTCAGCTTTCAAACTGTGTATTTCATTACCTGATGAACTTGAACTGCTTTGTTGTAGAAGAGGCCAGCAGCCTGTAGTTGAAGCATTTGTGCTGCTTGTTGCAGCAGAAAGTTTTGCTTCCTGCTGTAGACGTATTTGCACCGCCTGTGGCTGAAGCACCCCTACTCGTTGAAGCAGGAGTGCTTGTAGCACTTGTTGGCGAAATCTCTCCACATCCGGTTACAAGCCCTGCTGTACCAACAGCAAAGCACAAGAGCCGCGCTATTAAACTAATTTTGCTCATAATCTCCTTTTCGTGTAATTCTGATATCACGTTGTTATAATAAAATAGCACTATGAGATTGCAGTCAATAACACAGATACACACAGATAGTTCACAAATAAGTGCCAAAAGGATTAATCACCTCAGTGCACAAAAATACATATAAATCCAACTTGTTTACATTATAGCCTGCAGCCATCTTATTCTGCTACACGATATATAGCAGGATGAAAATTTGGATTATATTATAAATATAGGCTATCTGTAAAGGAAATGACCGGTTTTACAGAGAGATCTTTATTTTTAACAAGATTACTCGATCCATCCCCAACCAGAAATTATATTACTGAACAGGCTTAAGAGCTCCGTCAATTTCAGAAAGAGCCTTTTGCTCCACCTTCTACTGTAAAGATTTTGCTCTTGTCAATGCCTGTTTTCCAATTAAAATCTTTTGTAGTCTTTTCAGCACCTCTTTTACCTGAGTTGCATATAATATAGATATTGCACATCGTTTAGGGTGGCGGTTGCATAATCCCTCATTGCTGATTCAAGAGATGTATCCTCAAGTGGAAGATTGGCTGCCATTCAGATCCTTTGCTAACAGTACCTTTTTATAGTTTTTCTTCTCTAACATCAAGGACATGGGCATCTTTTAACTTTTAATACATCCTCAGCTGAAATATACTGATAATCAATTGCCTGTGAAGTATTGCTTGCAGTAGATGCTGTAGTAGTACCAGCTGTTTCATCAGCCTTTTTCCACAGCCTGTTACAAAAGCCTGTTGTTCCAAGAGGGCAGTGTAAAGTGCTGCTGCTAAAGCGATAATTCTTGTCATTGCAAAAACTCCTTTTATTTTATTATATAATCTAAATAATAAGCATAAGTAACATAAAATAACAAAGAAAGTCAAATAGAAATACCAAATGGTATGGATATTTATAGGAAAACTATATAAAGAGCAGAATTATTCAATAATTATATTTTAAAGAGTTGAAAATATTTTCACAGTAATTTCAGGTATATTATAATAAATTTATAGGAAAATAATGTTGAAATATAACATTGTACTTCTAAAAGTACAATATATGCAGATTTGGAGTATTTTTCATCAACTACTAAAAAGATAAACATTATCAAAATTAGTTGACTTTAGATTGTGCGTAATTTATATTGTATTTTAAGATGTAAACAATAATTAACAAAACTTATTTGATTAAGTGAAAGAGGCTGATAATGAGAGAAGAATGGACAGGGTCTTTTAAAACAAAGGTATTTGGGAGAAAAGAAATCAATGTTCAGTGATTTCATTCAGAGAAACCACACCCCATACGAAGGAGATGATGCTCTTCCTGCTATCATCTTGCTAAGAGAGAACGAAAGAACTTTTGGGCACAGGTACTGCAATCTTTACAATGAAGGAACGTGCTAAAGGCGGAGTGCTGGATAGGATACACAAAGATTGTATCTCACAATCACTTCACAGTACCGGCATATCTCGGATAAAGAGAAGGAGACACAGTAGGTCTCCAGACAGATGTACCTTTTTAAGCGTGCCCTCTCTTCAGGTTAACGGCGGTCTTAAAATGGCTATGAAGGCTTCGTGAGAGTAATGGAGCATGAGGTAGACCCTCAGATAGTGTGGAGTTTTATTCTAAATATAGAAAGCATTACATAATGATGGAGTTTTTGATGCTTTATACACCGGAAATGAGAGCCTCGCCGCAGCAGCCACATCATCACAGGACTTCCTGATGCTTACGGCAGAGGACGAGCAATAGGCGATTATAGAAGGCTGCGCGTTTTATGCGGCGTAGACAGGCTGAGAAGAGAAGAAGGAAAGAAAAAGAGACAACCAGAACCAAACAGCAGTATTCTCACATAACATCAGCTTCTCGTGGAGGAACCCTGCAGCAGCATGACGCCTTAATGAACTTTAAGGAAACTCGGGTAAGATTTACGGCCTTTGATATATCATGCACGCGCATCATTTCAAAGACAGCAGTCGTCAGTGGCTGTATTTTGGCTGTACCTTGCCGCAGTTAAGGAGCAGAACGGTGCGGCAATGAGCCTCGGCGCACCTCAACCTTCCTTGATATCTATGCGGAAAGGAGAACCCAAGGCCGGTAAAGTGCTATCGCAGAAGAGCAGATTCAGGAATTTATCGACCACTTTGTGCTGAACTTCGCGCGTTAAGTTTGCGGTGTTAAACCCTCTGACTATAATGAAATCTTCAGGAGACCCCACTTTGCAACTGGAGTCAATTGCAGGTATGGGTATAGATGGAAGAACCATGGTTGGCAAAGACGAGTCTCAGATACTCTCCACACTTTTCAAACCTTGGAACCTCACCTGAGCCAAACCTCACAGTACTTTGGCCGCAAGGGCTTCCTGAGAACTCAAGAGATTTCGAGTTAAGACTTCAACTCAGTCACCATCCATTCGTGCAGTACGAAAAATGATGACCTTTATGAGGGTAAATCCATGCAGATGACTATGCACTGCATGCTGTGCATTCTAAGTGAGACTTGGTAAGGAAAATGCAGCTGGAGCGAGAGCAAACCTGTGCAGCTCCTTTATGCACAAACGGTGGTGCTGATGAGGTTAGCAAGCAGGTTGTATTCCAACCTGTCCTACCAAGGTGATTATCTTGAATATGAAGAGGTTTGGGTGAGTTCAATTATTATGATGGAATGGCTTGCAG
>BNJV01000776.1_pt1 | contig 96941 bp, 124 predicted proteins | sample 8540591 | NCBI WGS metagenome assembly BNJV01 (sample SAMD00202457, study PRJDB9452) | human saliva metagenome | host: Homo sapiens | reverse complement strand
GGGCTGATAAATATGGTTTGACCATGATCTTTACAGGAGTCAGACATTTTAGACATTAATCAAAAAAGGCTGGGCAAAAAATGTCCAGCCTTTGATGTTTGATAGGAATAACTGCAAGACGCAGTGGTTGATTGGTATCTTTTTTCGCTTTTTAAGCTCCAAAGATAACCTAATCAACTGTGCGGGGGTGGGAAGACGAACTCCTTTTAAATAGTCTGAGTTCTTTCCCACTCCCTTTCTGCTGGTTATGAAGACCTTAATCTGGGTAGATATAGGTGACGGTTCCCCAGATGGGGTTGGTTGGATCGAACCAACCCCGGAAGTTGTCGATATAGCGATGGCCGTTGTAGTTAGCCTCTTGGATCTGAATTTTTTGGTCATGTTCGACGTCCGTAACCAAGGCGACATGGCCATATCCCCCATTGTCCCAACAGGCGATGGCACCGACCTCTGGAGTGTCTCCTGTCCGGAATCCCGCAGCGCGTGCACTGGCTGCCCACATGCCACCGTTTCCCCACCAGTTGTGGGCCCAAGGGGCTAATTCTTTGACTCCCCAGGTGCACTCACCAATGGGGTAGGTGTTTCCTGGATGTGTCGCGAGTGGAGTGAGCTTTGGCTTTGCCTTTTCTACTTGAAATGTAGTGGGGAATAGCCCTTTTAGTTGTCCCTTGCTTTTCTGATAGACATGTAGGTGAAATAGCCCGCTTCCCTTGTGTTTTTGAGCCTGAAAGCGCAGTTGGAAATGTCCAGGTGCGATCTTCTTTGCGGGATACCAGACTAAATCATCCTGCCCATTTTCTTCTGACCAGATGGGGAAGACAATCTCGTCAACGTCTTCGAACAACTTTAGGTCTACCTCGAATTCTTGTGAGGAGATGGGTGTGATCGTAATCTTGGGTTGGGAGGAGGCGAGCTCTTTTTGCTGGACGCTGGTCGTGAGAGGGTAAAGGCCGGTTAGCTGTTCATTTGCCTCCACCCCATAGACATGGACATGATAAAGTCCGGCTTGATCAGAATGATTGGTCAATGGCACTTGTAGGTCGAAACCCTTGTCACTGCGTTCCACAGGATACCAAATCAGGTCATCTTGGCCATTTTGGTCAGACCAGACGGGAACTTGGATCTTTTGATACTTATCCGGGACGTTTCCAAGATGAATCACCAGCTGCCCTTTTTTTCGGCATAGATAGCATTGGTCGCTTGATCTGCATGGGCAATAGAGGCTTGCATCCCCCATGTCGCACAAGTCAGTACAACAAATTTTTTTGATTGTTTGCATAATACTCCTTTTTCGTCAATTAGTAGGTCTCACCTATACTATTCGGAAAAAAATGAGAAATAGGAGAAAAATAGCAAAAAAATGTTTGGATTCTACTGAAAATAGGAGACTTTTGCTGAAATCATTAGAATAAAAACGAACGATTATGATATAATTTAATAAAAATAATTCGCAAAAGAGGTTCGAGATGAAACTTTTGGTTGTTGGATCTGGCGGTCGTGAGCATGCGATTGCCAAGAAATTGTTGGAGTCTACAGACGTTGAGCAGGTTTTTGTGGCTCCTGGTAATGACGGGATGCGATTAGATGGTCTGGATTTGATCAATATCGGAATTTCCGAACATTCTAAGCTGATTGACTTCGCAAAAGTCAACGATATTGCTTGGACCTTTATCGGTCCAGATGATGCCCTTGCGGCTGGTATCGTGGATGATTTCAATGCAGCTGGTCTCAAGGCTTTTGGTCCGACCAAGGCTGCAGCTGAGCTGGAGTGGTCTAAGGATTTTGCTAAGGAAATCATGGTCAAATACGACGTTCCGACAGCAGCCTATGGCACATTTTCAGATTTCGAGGAAGCCAAGGCCTACATCGAAGAAAAAGGCGCTCCAATCGTCGTCAAGGCAGACGGCTTGGCCCTAGGGAAAGGTGTCGTCGTTGCGGAGACAGTTGAGCAAGCAGTCGAAGCCGCTCACGAGATGCTTTTGGACAATAAATTCGGTGATTCAGGTGCGCGTGTGGTCATCGAGGAATTCCTTGACGGGGAAGAGTTCTCTCTCTTTGCCTTTGTCAATGGGGACAAGTTCTACATCATGCCAACGGCTCAGGACCACAAACGTGCCTACGATGGTGACAAGGGTCCCTAACACTGGTGGGATGGGTGCCTATGCGCCAGTTCCTCACTTGCCACAGAGCGTGGTTGACACAGCGGTTGACACCATTGTCAAGCCAGTTCTTGAAGGCATGATCAAAGAAGGGCGTCCGTACCTAGGTGTCCTTTACGCGGGTCTTATCTTGACAGCTGATGGACCGAAAGTCATCGAGTTCAACTCACGCTTTGGAGACCCTGAAACGCAAATCATCTTGCCTCGTTTGACATCTGACTTTGCACAAAACATCACTGACATTTTGGATGGCAAAGAGCCAGCCATCACTTGGACGGACAAGGGTGTGACACTAGGGCGTGGTTGTGGCCTCAAACGGCTACCCACTCGCTTATGAGAAAGGTGTCAAGCTTCCAGCCAAGACAGAGGGCGACATCATCACTTACTATGCCGGTGCTAAATTCGCTGAAAATGGCCAAGACCTCCTCTCAAACGGAGGACGCGTCTACATGCTGGTCACAACAGCAGACACCGTCAAAGACGGCCAAAACATCATCTACAACGAACTCAACAAACAAAACACAGAAGGCCTCTTCTATCGTACGGATATCGGTAGCAAGGCGATAAAAGATTAACAGATACTAAATTTGTCAATGGCGAGCGAAAGTGAGCCAAACTCAGATAATGGTCGCTTTGATTTGCGAGTGTTAGCGAGAAGTACCGGATAATCGTCGCGTAGGGAAATCTAGTAGCAGAGCTCTGGGGCGGGAAACTTTGAGACCTTAGGCTCAAAGTTTAGGAATGAAACCGAAGGTTTGCTTCCGTCCCCACCACCTAAGACCATTATCAAAAAAAGAAAAAGGAAATAACATGAAACCAGTAATTTCCATTATCATGGGCTCAAAATCTGACTGGGCAACCATGCAAAAAGCTGCTGAAGTCCTCGATAACTTCGGTGTCGCTTACGAAAAGAAAGTTGTTTCCGCACATCGGACGCCTGACCTCATGTTCAAACATGCCGAAGAAGCACGTAGCCGTGGCATCAAGGTCATCATCGCGGGTGCAGGTGGCGCAGCTCACTTGCCAGGGATGGTTGCTGCTAAAACGACACTTCCAGTCATCGGGGTACCCGTCAAGTCTCGTGCTCTTAGCGGTGTGGATTCACTTTATTCCATCGTTCAGATGCCAGGTGGTGTGCCAGTCGCAACCATGGCGATCGGTGAAGCAGGTGCGACTAACGCAGCCCTTTTTGCCCTCCGTCTTCTTTCAGTAGAGGACCAGGCTATTGCAACAGCGTTAGCAGATTTCGCTGAAGAACAAGGAAAAATTGCAGAGGAGTCTACAAATGAGCTCAACTAAAACCATTGGGATCATCGGTGGTGGCCAGCTCGGTCAGATGATGGCAATCTCAGCTATCTACATGGGGCACAAGGTTATCGCACTGGATCCAGCAGCTGATTGCCCAGCCTCTCGTGTGGCGGAAATCATCGTAGCTCCTTACGACGACGTGGATGCCCTTCGTCAGTTGGCAGATCGCTGTGATGTTCTCACTTATGAATTTGAAAATGTGGATGCTGATGGACTCGATGCTGTTATCAAAGATGGTCAGCTTCCACAAGGGACAGACCTACTCCGCATCTCTCAAAATCGCATTTTTGAGAAGGACTTTCTTTCCAACAAGGCCCAAGTCACTGTAGCTCCTTACAAGGTTGTGACCTCAAGCCAAGATTTGGCAGACATCGACCTCTCTAAAAACTATGTCCTCAAGACTGCGACAGGCGGTTACGATGGCCATGGTCAGAAGGTCATTCGTTCAGAAGCAGATTTGGAAGAAGCCTATGCGTTTAGCTGATTCAGCAGACTGCGTTTTTAGAAGAGTTCGTCAACTTTGACCTTGAGATTTCAGTCATCGTGTCTGGTAATGGCAAGGACGTGACAGTCTTCCCTGTTCAGGAAAAATATCCACCGCAACAACATTCTTTCAAAAAAACCATTGTGCCTGCTCGCATTTCAGAAAGTCTAGCTGAGAAAAGCCAAAGCGATGGCAGTGCGAATCGCTGAACAACTGAACCTTTCTGGTACACTCTGTGTAGAAATGTTTGCGACAGCTGATGACATCATTGTCAACGAAATTGCGCCACGTCCACACAATTCAGGGCATTATTCGATTGAAGCCTGCGACTTTCTCACAGTTTGACACCCACATCTTGGGTGTTCTCGGAGCACCACTCCCAGCAATCCACCTCCATGCACCAGCTGTCATGCTCAATGTCCTCGGCCAACACGTCGAGGTCAGCTGAAACATATGTGACAGAAAAATCCAAGCGCCCACCTCCACTTATATGGTAAACTAGAAGCAAAGCACAACCGCAAAATGGGGCATGTGACCTTTGTTTAGTGAGTGAACCAGACAATGTGGTTGAGTTTGGGAAAGGAATTGATTTTTAAGTGAAAATAGCGATTCTAGGACTCGGAGTCATCGGGACCACTTATGCCTACGCCTTTCAAAAAGCAGGCCATCAAGTGGAACACGTACTGAGAGATAGTAAGAAAAGCACATGCTCCGAAGGAGTTGTCGGTTGATCTGCTAGATGGTCGCTATCATTCCAAAGGTGAGAACAAACACGACACCTATGAGGTTCATGTGGCGGAAGCTGATTCGGAATATGATTTTATTTTTCTGAGTGTGCGTCATGGGCTTGTCAAAGAAGCTGTGGAGACCTTGCGAAAAAATAATATCAAAGGCACTCTTGTTTTCTTCTGTAATTTCTGGAATACTCGAAAAGAGGTCCAAGAGTGGGCAGGAGATTACGACTATATTCTGGCCTTTCCGACAGCGGGAGGTCACATGCAAGAGGACCATTTGGATGGTGTCTTGTTTGACCATTTAATGCTAGAAGGTGAGCAAAAAGCACACATTTCTAACTATGCTGATTTGACGACTTTACTGACTTCTGCAGATTTGAAGTGGGAAGTACCTCATGATATGGTCGAGTGGATTTGGATTCACATGGCGATTAATGCGGGTGTCACTTCGACAGCTGCTCGCTCAGGGAATCTGGAAAACCCAGAAGAATTGGCTTTGAACTTGATGAATAGTTCTTCGGAATTATCATTGGCCATCAAGGCCATTCGAGAAGCTTTGAAAGTCGTAGAAGCGCGTGGCGTGAATTTGAAGCTTTACAAAGCCGAACTCTTGCCATACAAAATTCCTGCTTGGATTGCCGGAAAAGCCATGAAAGTCATGTTTGCGAAAAATGAGCTGACCCGAAAAATCATGACTTTGCACAATGATAAACAGGACATCTTCTATTGCTGTCAAAGTGTTTATCAGACTGGTCAGGAGTTAGGTGTGAAGATGCCTATTCTGGAAGCAAATATGAAGGGCATTTCGATTTAGGAGGTTTTTATGATTCAACTCATTGTCAACGCATTTGTTGAAAAAGAAAAGACGGGAGCAGTCGTCGAAGTCTTGTATGCTAGTAGCGATCACGAAAAAGTGAAAGCTAAGTATGAAGAGCTGACTGCTCAATATCCTGAAAACTATTTAGCCATCTATGATCTGCCTCTGGATACGGATTTGAATACATTGGGTCATTATCCATCTGTGTGGATCGGGAAAGAAGAATTTGAGTAAAGCGACAGTCGCTTGCTAACTGATGTAAAACATCAAAAGAAAGGAAATTAAACATGATTGATAGATATAGCCGCCCAGAAATGGCGAACATTTGGACTGAAGAAAATAAATACCGTGCTTGGCTTGAGGTGGAAATCTTGGCTGACGAAGCATGGGCTGAATTGGGAGAAATTCCTAAGGAAGATGTGGCTTTGATTCGTGAAAAAGCGGACTTTGACATCGACCGTATTTTGGAAATCGAGCAGCAAACTCGTCATGATGTGGTGGCCTTCACACGTGCGGTTTCTGAAACGCTTGGTGAAGAACGCAAGTGGGTTCACTATGGTTTGACTTCTACTGACGTGGTAGATACTGCCTATGGTTACCTCTACAAACAAGCCAACGACATCATCCGCAAGGACCTTGAAAACTTCCTCAACATCATCGCTGACAAAGCGAAAGAACACAAGTTCACTATCATGATGGGTCGTACCCACGGTGTGCACGCTGAACCGACAACTTTTGGTCTTGAAATTGGCCACTTGGTACAGCGAAATGAAACGGAACATCGAGCGTTTTGAGCATGCAGCTGCTGGTGTGGAAGCTGGTAAGATTTCTGGTGCGGTTGGTAACTTTGCCAACATCCCACCATTCGTTGAAAAATACGTCTGCGACAAATTGGGTATCCGTGCTCAAGAAATCTCTACACAGGTCCTTCCTCGTGACCTTCACGCTGAGTACTTTGCAGTTCTTGCGAGCATCGCAACTTCTATCGAGCGTATGGCAACTGAAATCCGTGGTCTTCAAAAATCTGAACAACGTGAAGTGGAAGAGTTCTTTGCCAAAGGTCAAAAAGGATCTTCAGCAATGCCTCACAAACGTAACCCAATCGGTTCTGAAAACATGACAGGTCTTGCGCGTGTGATCCGTGGTCACATGGTCACAGCCTATGAAAACGTAGCCCTTTGGCATGAACGTGACATCTCTCACTCATCAGCTGAGCGCATCATTGCACCAGATACAACCATCTTGATTGACTACATGCTCAACCGTTTCGGAAACATCGTTAAGAACTTGACAGTCTTCCCAGAAAACATGATTCGCAACATGAACTCTACATTTGGTTTGATCTTCAGCCAACGTGCCATGTTGACTTTGATTGAAAAAGGGATGACACGTGAACAAGCTTACGACCTTGTTCAACCGAAGACTGCCCAATCATGGGATAACCAAGTAGACTTCAAGCCACTTCTTGAAGCAGATCCAGAAGTAACTTCACGTCTCACTCAAGAAGAAATCGACGAAATCTTCAACCCAACTTACTACACCAAACGGGTGGATGAAATCTTCGAACGCATCGGTTTGGGTGACTAATCGCAACGAAAAAGGGAATTTGAAAAATAGACGAAAGAGGCTGGGCAAATACTGTCCAGCCTTTGATGTTTGATAAGACTAACTGCAAGACGCAGTGGTTGAGTGGGCTCTACTACGCTGATTTCATCAGCTTTTACAGTCCTACTCAACTGTGCGGAGGTGGGACGACGAAATCGAATTCTAACGAATTACCGATTTCTGTCCCACACTCTTTTTAAACTTTTTATAGCTAAACTATCACTAATTATATATATTTTTAAAGAGGTCTTTAGAAATCGTTTTCAACATGCTATACTGGAGCTATAAAAAAGACCGAGATGTCTCAGTCTTTTTGGTTCTTAGTGATCGCGGTCACAGGAGATGAACTTGATCTTGTAGTAGTCACCGCGTTTATAGGTTTCCGTGTATTCAAGGATTTGGCCAGTCGCTTCTAGCTTGGTCGTCTTCACTTGTTTGACCGTTGGGAAATTTTCGTCGATCTTCAATACTTTAGCAACCTTGCTTGGTGTAGGAAAGACGATTTCGTTGACTTCTTCGAAGTGCTCATCATTCATATGAATGTGGTAGTCTTCTTTGAAGCGATCATAGATAGAGCTATAGTATTCCAAATTTGGATAGTTTGGATTGATGTATTGTTCAGGAATATAGGTTTGGTGGAAGATATAGGTATCATCCCCTGTCTGGCGAGTCCGTTCGATCTTATAGTAGAATTGCGTTGGGTTGAGGCCTAGTTTGTCTAGGATGCTCAAGGTATTTCCACGTTTAATAGAGAGAACTTTGACTTTGGCCTTTTGGATTGGGAAGGTTTCAACATCTGAAAATTCAACCAGTTTGTGTTTTCGAGCACGAGAAACAAAGGTTCCTTTTCCTTGCTGACGGACAATGTAGCCATCAGCAGCGAGGTCGTTCAAAGCACGGACAACGGTGATAGAGCTGACATCATAAATTTTAATGAGTTCAGCTTCAGTATAAAATTTATCTCCATTTTCAAATTTTCCGGAGATAATTTGCTGCTTCAATTCATCTTTGATGTGTTGGTACTTTGGAATTGCCATAGTGCTACCTCTCTTTAGATTTCTCTTATTTAACCCTATTTTAACATATTTTTTATAAAAGTGTTGACATTTTTTAAATAATTTATTATATTAATAAATGAAAAGGGTTACATATAAGAAAGGGGGGCGTTTATGGGAGTTTTTTTGAGATTCATGATGCTTTCTATTTAAAAGGTCAACCCTTTCAAGATTTTTGTCCGGAGCGATCCATTATTTTCCGAATTGATCCCAGCAGACTGGTATCATTCCTTGTATAATCTAAAAGGCTTTGGGGTTTTAACACGGTTGAGACCTATGTCCCTTGGAATGCGCATGAACCCCGCAAAGGGCAGTTTGACTTTAGTGGTCGATTGGATCTAGAGCGTTTCATTCAAACAGCCCAGTCCCTAGGACTTTACATGATTGTAAGGCCGTCGCCCTTTATCTGTGCAGAGTGGGAATTTGGTGGATTGCCAGCCTGGCTCTTGGAAGAAGACCTGCGAATCCGCTCATCAGACCCAGCCTTTATCGAAGCGGTGGATCGTTATTATGATCGCTTGCTTGGCTTGTTGACACCCTACCAAGTGGATCAGGGTGGTCCAATCCTCATGATGCAGGTGGAAAATGAGTACGGCTCTTATGGAGAGGATAAGGATTATCTTCGTGCCATTCGGGATTTGATGAAGGAAAAAGGCGTGACCTGTCCTCTCTTTACATCAGATGGACCATGGCGAGCAACGCTAAGAACAGGAACCTTGATCGAAGAAGACCTCTTTGTGACGGGAAACTTCGGTTCCAAAGCAGCCTATAACTTCGGTCAGATGCAAGAATTCTTTGACGAATACGGTAAGAAATGGCCCTTGATGTGTATGGAATTCTGGGATGGCTGGTTTACCCGCTGGAAGGAACCTGTGATTCAAAGGGACCCAGAGGAGTTGGCAGAAGCTGTCCATGAGGTCTTGGAGCTCGGCTCCATCAATCTCTATATGTTTCATGGCGGAACCAATTTTGGCTTCATGAATGGTTGCTCAGCTCGGGGAACGCTTGATTTGCCACAGGTGACGTCCTATGACTATGGGGCTTTGCTCAATGAGCAGGGCAATCCGACGGAGAAGTATTATGCCATTCAAAAGATGATGGCGACCTATTATCCGGAATACCCACAGCAAGAACCACTCATCAAAAGAGTGTTTGCCAGAACAAACCTTGCAATTGGCAGCCAAGACTAGTCTTTTTGGGAATCTGGACAATCTGGCTCAGGTTGAGACCAGCCTTTATCCCGAAAAGATGGAAGAGTTGGGGCAAACCACAGGTTATCTCCTATATGAGACAGACCTTGAGTTGGATGCGGAAGAAGAAAAACTGCGCATCATTGATGGCCGGGATCGGGTACAGATTTACCTGGATGATCAACATGTAGCAACGCAATACCAAACAGAGATCGGTGAAGATCTTTTTATCAAAGGAAAAAAGAAAGCGGTTACGAATTTAAAAATCTTGCTTGAGAATATGGGACGTGTCAACTACGGGCACAAGCTCTTGGCTGATAGCCAGCACAAGGGCATTCGCACAGGTGTCTGTGTGGATTTGCATTTCCACCTTCATTGGAAGCAGTACCCACTGGATTTACAAGATCTCAGTCAGCTCGATTTTACAAAGGAATGGCAGGCAGGTGCTCCAGCATTTTACCGATATGATTTTCAGCTGGACCACACCCTTGACACCTATCTGGATATGACAGGATTTGGGAAAGGGGTCGTCTTTGTCAATGGCCATAACCTTGGCCGCTTCTGGGAGGTCGGACCGACCACTTCACTTTATGTGCCTCATGGTTTCCTCAAAGAAGGAGCCAATAGCCTGATCGTCTTTGAGACAGAAGGGCGGTACCAAGAGACACTTCAACTTGTTCAACAACCTACATTCAAAGAAGTAAAGGGGGAAACTTATGACTATTGTAGGATGCCGTATCGATGGACGTTTGATCCACGGGCAGGTAGCCAATCTTTGGACTACCAAACTAAATGTTTCACGTATCATGGTGATCGATGATGAAGTCGCTCAAAATGATATCGAAAAAAGTGGCTTGAAACTAGCAACACCACCTGGTGTTAAGCTTAGTATCTTGCCAGTCGCAAAGGCTGCGGAAAATATCTTGGCTGGAAAATATGATAGCCAACGACTCTTTATCGTAGCTCGCAAACCTGATCGTTTCCTTCGTTTGATCGAAGCAGGCGTTCAGCTTGAAACGCTGAATGTCGGCAATATGTCTCAATCCGATGAGACACGTGCGATTACCCGCTCGATCAATGTGGTGGACGCGGACGTGGAAGACTTCAACAAGATCCACGAAAAAGGTGTAAAGATTACGTCTCAGATGGTGCCAAACGACACTGCAGAAGACTTTATGAAGTTATTAAAGTAAAAGAAAATTTTTAGGAGGAAATTGTCATGATACAATGGTGGCAAATTTTACTACTTACTTTGTACTCAGCTTATCAAATCTGTGATGAGTTGACGATTGTTTCATCAGCAGGCTCACCAGTCTTTGCTGGTTTCATTACAGGACTTGTTATGGGGGATTTAGGAACAGGTCTCTTTATCGGAGCTTCTCTTCAATTGACAGTGCTCGGTGTAGGTACTTTCGGTGGAGCTTCTCGTATTGACGCCACTTCTGGTGCCGTTCTTGCAACTGCCTTTTCAGTAGCGCAAGTATTAAACCAGAAATTGCGATTTCAACTATTGCCGTTCCCGTAGCTGCTCTCTTGACCTATGCAGATATCCTTGGCCGTATGAGTACTACTGCCTTTGCACACCGTATTGATGCGGCGATCGAACGCTTTGATTATAAAGGAATTGAACGCAACTACCTTCTTGGTGCTGTTCCTTGGGCTCTCTCTCGTGCCCTTCCAGTCTTCTTGGCTCTTGCCTTTGGTGGTGCTTTTGTCCAATCTGTTGTTGACTTTGTTGCAAAATATCAATGGTTCGCAAACGGCTTGACTCTTGCAGGACGTATGCTTCCTGGTCTTGGATTTGCGATCTTGCTTCACTACTTGCCTGTGAAACGTCACCTTCACTATCTTGCCCTTGGTTTTGGCTTGACAGCGATGTTGACAGTGCTTTACAGCAATGTTCAAAGCGTTGGTGCTGCAATTTCTGCTATGCTTGGAACAGATGCGTTTGCAAAACTTCCAAAAGAACAAATGGTTGCCTTCACAAACAACTTCAAATCTGTATCTATGATCGGGGTTGCCATCATCGGTATCTTCCTTGCAGTGCAACACTTTAAAAACAGCCAACGTACAGTTGTAGCTGCTCCAGCAAGCAATGTAGAAAGCGGGGAAATTGAAGATGACGAATTCTAATAACTACAAACTCACTAAAGAGGATTTTAAACAAATCAACAAACGTAGCCTCTTCACCTTCCAATTGGGTTGGAACTACGAACGGATGCAGGCTTCTGGTTACCTTTACATGCTTCTTCCACAATTGCGGAAAATGTATGGAGATGGCACACCTGAATTGAAAGAAATGATGAAATTGCATACGCAATTCTTCAATACTTCTCCATTCTTCCACACCATTATCACTGGTTTTGATTTGGCTTTGGAAGAAAAAGATGGTGTCAACTCTAAAGATGCGGTTAACGGGATCAAGACAGGTCTCATGGGACCATTTGCCCCTCTTGGAGACTCTATCTTTGGATCTTTGGTTCCAGCTATTATGGGATCTATTGCAGCAACCATCGCGTCACAAGGTCAACCATGGGGTATCTTCCTTTGGATTGCTGTAGCAGTTGCTTATGATATCTTCCGTTGGAAACAGTTGGAATTCGCTTATAAAGAAGGTACCAACTTAATCAACAACATGCAAAGTACCTTGACAGCTTTGATCGAAGCAGCTTCTGTACTTGGTATCTTCATGGTCGGTGCCTTGATTGCAACCATGATCAATGTGGATGTAACCTGGATGCCACACATCGGGGACAAAGCCATCGATATCCAAGACATGCTCAATTTGATCTTCCCACGCTTGGTTCCAGCTATTATCACAGGTGTGATTTACTGGTTGCTTGGACGTAAAGGAATGAACTCAACTAAAGCTATCTTGTTGATTATCGTCGCAGCGATTGCCTTCTCTGCCTTTGGTCATTTCTGCTTCGGCATGCAGTAATGGAGTAGGGTATGGCAAAAGAGTTAGTACTGGTCAGCCATGGTCGCTTTTGTGAAGAGCTCAAAGCGAGCACAGAGATGATTATGGGGCCACAAGAATCCATCCATACGGTTGCACTCTTACCAGAAGAAGGGCCAGAAGACTTTACCGCTAAATTTGAAGCAACCGTCCAAGGTCTAGAAGACTATATTGTATTTGCCGATCTCTTGGGAGGAACTCCTTGCAACACCGTGAGCCGCTTGATCCTTGAAGGACGTGCGATTGACTTATACGCAGGGATGAATCTTCCGATGGTCATCGAGTTCATCAATAGTAGCCTGACTGGTAATGAAGGGGACTACCCTGAACGTGCAAAAGAAAGTATTGTCAAGGTCAATGACCTCTTGTCAAACCTTGATGATGATGAAGATGAGTAGGTTGGTATGGAGTCTGGGAGCATCATCTCAGGCTCCTTTCCCATTTATCAACGTTAGATTGTAGAAAGGAACAACAGTTTCTATGTTAGACTATACAAAAGAAGACTTGCAGGAGCTAGGAGCAGAGATCACCACTCGTGAGATCTACCAACAACCAAGTGTTTGGAAAGAAACGGCTCGCTTGTACCAAGAAAGAAAAGCGGAAATAAAAAGCTTTCTTAGAAAAAATTGGGCAAGAGCATGACTATATCAAGGTCATCTTGACAGGGGCTGGGACCTCAGCCTATGTGGGAGATACCTTGGTTCCTTACTTGCAGGAAGTGCACGATGAACGCCACTGGAATTTTCAATCCATTGCGACGACGGATATCGTAGCTCATCCTCAAACCTATTTGAAAAAAGAGGTTCCGACGGTTTTAGTATCCTTTTGCCCGGAGTGGCAATTCGCCAGAAAGTGTCGCAACCGTGCAGTTGGCCCAAGACTTGGTCGATGAACTTTATCAGATCACCATTACCTGTGCTGAAGAAGGAAAGCTGGCCCAGCAAGCCCACGGAGATGAGCGCAATCTCTTGCTTCTCCAACCTAAAGAAACCAATGATGCTGGCTTTGCGATGACCTCTAGCTTCACCTCCATGCTCTTGACAGCTCTCTTGGTCTTTGATCCAAGTGAGGAAGAGATCAAGGAAAAACGAGTAGAAGAGCTGGTTGATCTATCTGAGCAAATCTTGGAGAAGGACCGTGCGGTCAAGGAAGTGGTCGATCTAGACTTTGAGCGCGTGATCTATCTGGGGGCAGGACCTTTCTTTGGTCTAGCCCATGAAGCCCAGCTCAAGATTTTGGAATTAACAGCAGGCAAAATCGCAACCATGTATGAGAGTCCTGTCGGATTCCGTCACGGTCCGAAATCCCTCATCAATGACCAGACCCTCGTCTTGGTCTTTGGATCCATTGATCCTTATACCCGTCAGTATGATCTGGACTTGGTTCGCGAAGTTGCAGGGGATCAAATTGCTCGTCAAGTCGTCCTCTTGACTGATCAAGCTGCAGGGATCGAGCATGTACGGGAAGTGTTGGTGGAAGCATCAGCAGACTCATTAGATATCTACCGTGCCTTCCCATACATTATCTATGGTCAATTGATTTCTCTCTTGACTTCGCTCAAGGTGCAAAATCGCCCAGATACGCCTTCACCAACTGGTACCGTCAATCGGGTTGTTCAAGGGGTGATCATTCATCCATTTCATAAAGAATAGCCACTAATTTTCTATAAAAAGTGGAGTGTTTCTTCTTGTGAAACTGATACAATGGAGAAAAACAGTGAGAGGAGAAGGTTTGTGAAACAGTATCAAGAAAGCGTGTTTGGGGAATGGCAGAATCAAGAGGTTCGGGCTTATCGCCTCGAAAATGACAAGGGCTACCAATTATCTGTCATGACCTATGGGGCGACGATCTTAGAATATGTGACGCCTGATAAAGAAGACCAGTTTACGAATATTATTCTAGGCTTTGATCGCTTTGAGGACTATGTGGGCAATAGCCCTAAATATGGGGCTAGTATTGGCCCGGTAGCAGGCCGGATTGCAGGAGCTAGCTTTGAACTCAATGGTCAAACCTATCATTTGGAAGCCAATAATGGTACCAACTGCAACCACAGTGGACCGACGGGTTGGGATAGCGCTTTGTTTAGCGTGGAGTCGGTAACGGATCAGGAAATCACTCTGTACACAGAGCGTGCAGATGGTACCGGTGGTTTCCCTGGAAATCTCAAGATCTGGGTAACCTATGGTTTGACGGAAGATGGTGAACTCGAGATTGCTTATCGGGTAGAAACGGATCAAGATACCTTGGTCAACCCGACCAACCACAGCTATTTCAACCTATCAGGCAACTTCACCCAGCCGATCAATGACCATGTCTTTCAGATCAACCATCAAGGGCTTTACCCTATCCATCCAGATGGTGTTCCTCTTCAGACCGTGGATAGAGAAAGTCCGGTTGTCCAGCATCTCTATCAAGCTATGCTCTTGGAGGATCTTTTTAAGGACTCTGATCCGCAAATCCGCCTGGTAGAAGGATTGGACCATCCATTTGCTTTGCCAGAAGGGCATGAAAATGCTGGCTTTCTTTACCATCAGCCATCTGGACGTTTCTTGACCTTCAAGTCAGAAGCCCCAGCCTTGGTAGTGTATTCAGCCAATTTCGTAGACGAGACCGTTCATCTGCAAGGCCAACCAATGGTTCAGCACAATGGCTTGGCTCTAGAATTCCAAACAGTGCCAGATGCCATTCACAGTGACCAAGCTGAAAAGGTCATCCTGAGGGCGGGTCAAGTCTTCACCAGCAAGACTAGCTACCATGCCATCGCTAAGAAATAGATAAGAAAGAGAGGATGACAAACAAGGATGTGAAAACCTTGCTTGAAACCTCTCTTTTTCTCGAAAAAATTTTTAAAAATGACTATAAGGAAAGTTTAAGCTTCCTATCGTATACTAATACCATCATCAAAGACCTCCTAACTTTGAATGATAAAACTCCTAAAACTTTTTCATAATAATCTCCCTATAAGAGCCACCAAAACCGGTGGCTTTTTCTATGTACCTTAGCGAACGTTAGTGAGCTTAGGTACATTGATGCAGTTTGAGCGGAGCGAAAACTACGTTCCTTATTCTTTACGAGCATTAGCGAGTTTAGGTACATTGACGCAGTTCGAACGCTAGTGAGAACTACGATCTTTAAAAAACACATTCTATTTATGGTACCGAAGGTATCATTTTTTGCTATAATAGACTGTATGAGTAGAATTTTAGACAATGAAATCATGGGCGATGAAGAGGCCGTTGAACGGACGCTGCGCCCGCAATATTTACATGAATATATTGGTCAAGATAAGGTCAAGGACCAGCTGAAAATCTTTATTGAGGCGGCTAAGCTTCGGGATGAAGCACTGGATCATGTCCTTCTTTTTGGCCCTCCTGGGCTTGGGAAAACCACCATGGCTTTTGTCATTGCCAATGAACTGGGTGTCAATCTTAAGCAGACTTCTGGTCCTGTCATTGAAAAGGCCGGTGACCTGGTAGCTATCCTCAATGATCTAGAGCCGGGCGATGTCCTCTTTATCGATGAGATCCACCGTCTGCCTATGTCAGTCGAAGAAGTGCTCTACAGCGCCATGGAAGATTTTTACATCGATATCATGATTGGCGCTGGGGAGAGCAGCCGGAGTGTCCATCTGGACCTTCCTCCTTTCACTTTGATTGGGGCAACGACGCGAGCTGGTATGCTGTCCAATCCCTTGCGCGCTCGCTTTGGGATTACGGGGCACATGGAATACTATGAGCAAGATGATTTGACAGAGATTGTCGAGCGGACAGCTGAGATCTTTGAGATGGAAATTACCCACGAAGCTGCTGAAGAGCTTTCTCTTCGTAGTCGTGGGACTCCTCGGATTGCCAACCGTTTGCTGAAGCGGGTGCGCGATTTTGCCCAGATCATGGGCGATGGCTTGATTGACGACACCATTACAGACAAGGCCCTCTCTATGCTAGATGTGGACCATGAAGGACTGGACTATGTCGATCAAAAGATCCTGCGCACCATGATTGAAATGTACGGCGGTGGCCCGGTCGGGCTTGGGACTCTATCGGTCAATATTGCCGAAGAGCGCGAGACCGTAGAAGATATGTATGAGCCTTACTTGATTCAAAAAGGCTTATCATGCGGACCCGGACAGGGCGCGTGGCGACCCGCAAGGCCTATGAACACCTGGGTTATCCCTACAATGGAGACTAGAAGAAGATGCTGACGGAAGAAACAATAGTAGAACAGATCCAAGCGGATCCGGAGATGATGACTGTCTTGGCTATTATTCGAGATCTCAGACTTGGCAGATGCCTGGTTAGCGGCGGGCGCGGTGCGCAATTTCATCTGGAACCAGCTCTCTGGAAAACCTGGGTTTGATGCGACGACCGATATGGATCTGGTCTTTTATGACCCTGCGATCAGTTATGAGGAGACTCTGCAGATCGAGCAGGAATTAAAGAAGACCTATCCCCAGTACGCTTGGGAAGTCAAAAATCAAGTCTACATGCACCAGCATAGTCCGGGGACGGTTCCTTATCGCAGTGCCTGTGATGCGGTTTCCAAATACCCCGAGCAGTGTACGGCTCTTGCGGTTCGCTTAAGGAAAGATGGTCAGCTAGAGCTCTTTCTCCCTTATGGGACAAGCGATATCGAAGACTTCATCGTTCAGCCGACTCCGCATTTTTTAGCCAGTCCAGAGCGTTTAGCGGTTTATACAGAGCGGATGAAAAAGAAAAATTGGCAGAGTAAATGGCCTCCATTAGAGGTTCGTTTTCCAAAATAGAGAAACAGATCAGATTTGAAAAAGGAATCTGATTTTTCTTTAAAATGATGGAGCCACTTTGTCATCTTTCTGTCACATTTTTGTTATAATAGTAATAGTATGCTGGTTTTCCATAGTGGAAAGCCAAGAGCTCAGCTAGGTTGGGCAGTCCGAACAAGGAGTTAGGTGGAATCATGAAAAAAATCGTCTTTGTCTGCTTAGGAAATATTTGTCGGAGCCCCATGGCGGAGTTTGTCATGAAGGACTTGACGGATCAGTATGAGATTGAAAGTCGGGCCACCTCGAGCTGGGAACATGGAAATCCTATCCATCGAGGAACCCAGAAAATCTTTCAACAACACCAGGTCCCGTATGATCCAGCCAAGACTTCCTTACAGATCAAGGAAGAGGATTTTTACAACTTTGATTTGATCCTAGGGATGGACGAAAACAATGTAGCAGATCTAAAGCAAATGGCTCCTGCAGGGACAGAGCACAAGATTCATCTTTTTGCTACAGAAAGTGTGCCAGATCCATGGTATACCGGTGATTTTGAGGAGACCTATTCTAGAGTTCTGACTGGCTGTAAGGCCTGGTTAGATCGGCAAGCAACTTCCGAAGAGTTTGATATGTGAGAGAATACAGAATATGAAAGAATTTTATGAGACTTATAAGGTCTATCTGACACGAAAAAATTTAGAAATAGCAGCATTAGTAGTGATTGTCTTATCTGCTTTGCTGGTTTTCCTTTCAGCCATTCCAGGTCAGGGCGTCTTGACCTTGGATAAGGGGGCGATCCGTTACGACGGAAGTTTGGTCCGTGGCAAGATGAATGGCAAGGGAACCGTCACCTTTAAAAATGGGGATACCTATACAGGTAACCTCGTCAACGGCTCTTTTAGTGGCTATGGTAAAGTTTAAGTCCAAGGATGGTTGGACCTATGAAGGGCAGTTTGTTAACGGCCAGCCGGAGGGCAAAGGCACCTTAACCACAGAAGCCAACGTCGTATACAAAGGAACATTCAAGCAGGGGATTTATCAAAATGCGCATTAAATGGTTTTCACTAGTCCGTGTTACAGGACTCTTATTGGTATTGCTTTACCATTTCTTCCAAAAAGCCTTTCCTGGAGGCTTCATTGGGGTAGATATTTTCTTCACCTTCTCAGGATTTTTGATTACAGCGCTCTTGATCGATGAATTTGCGCGCAAGCAAGGAATCGACTACTTGGCATTCTTGAAACGGCGCTTTTACCGGATCGTACCACCCCTTGTCTTTATGGTCTTGGTCGTGATGCCCTTTACCTTTATGGTCCAACGGGACTACGTGGCTGGTATTGGGACTCAGATTGCGGCGGTCTTCGGTTTTGTGACCAATTTCTTTGAGATGGCAACGGGTGGTAGTTACGAAAGCAACTTCATTCCGCATCTCTTCCTTCATACCTGGAGTTTGGCCCTAGAAGTGCATTACTATGTGCTCTGGGCACTGTTGGCATGGTTCTTGGCTAAGCGGGCTAAGACGGTTGGAAAGTACCGAGGCATGCTCTTCTTAGCATCCAGCGGGCTCTTTCTCTTCACCTTCTTGTCCATGTTCATCCGCGCCTTTCTGACAGCCAATTTCTCCACCATCTACTTCTCTAGTTTCACCCACATCTTCCCCTTCTTTGCGGGATCATGCCTAGCAACGGTGACAGGGATTGCCAATGTCAGCCCGAACTTTACAAAGCTGGTGCAGTCTTGGAGCATGAAAAAGACCTTATCGGTCTTGGGTGGAAGCTTTGCCTTCTTGTTTGTGCTCAGTCTTTCTTGCCATTTGATAGCTTGTGGACCTATCTGTTTGGCTTTTTAGCAGCGACAATCGCAGCTTGTGCCATGATTCTGTCGGCCCGCATTCTCCATGAAAAGACGCCAGATAAAAAAGAACCAGCCATCCTCAATTTCTTGGCAGATACCAGTTATGGCGTTTACCTTTTCCACTGGCCTTTCTTTATCATCTTCTCTCAACATTTGGGAAATATGATGGCAGCCCTTGTGACGACGATCGTTTCCTTGATTCTAACGGCTCTGTCCTTCTATATTTTGGAGCCAACCATTGCAGGCAAGGAACCTCGTGTCTTTGGCATGAAGATGGATCTCAGTTTTTTGACCAAGCCGATCTTTTACCTCATGATTCCTCTGGCTCTCTTGATGATTGGAATCTCCGCCTTTGCACCAACCGTTGGAGCTTTTGATGAGAGTTTGGTAGTGAGTGGGCTCAATCAAGCAGACAGCAAAATGCAGGTTACACGGACGCAGGTGGACAATGCGACTGCAACAGACTATAACGTCTCAAATGGTGTGACCATGATCGGGGATTCGGTTAACTTGCGAGCACAGGACTACCTGACTAAAGCGATCCCTGGGCATCCAGATCGATGCAGTAGTGAGCCGTCAGTTGGAAAATGGAATGAAGGTCTTTGAGACCGATATCTCCAATAAAGTTCTCCTAAAAAATGTGGTCATTGCCCTAGGAACCAATACTGTAAGCAACTACAAAGAATTGCTGGATCAGTATGTTGAGAAACTTCCAAAAGGCCGTCGCTTGATCCTTGTGACACCATATGATGGTCGATATGCCAACGATCAGTCCAGTGAATCGGTTCAAACGCGTCTTTATGAGTTGGAACTGGCTAAGAAATACGACTTTATCACCATTGCGGACTGGTACCAAGTAGCAATTGAAAATCCAAACATTTGGGTGGGAACAGACTCTGTTCACTTCAATATGGAAACCAATGGTGGGGAACTCTATGCCCAAACAGTCAAAGAAGCCCTTGATAAGGCCGAAAAGGGTCCGGTCAAGAAGTAAAAATGCTTCTCTGAAACTGAAACAAAACAAATCCTAACAAAATAAAACAAAAAGCAACTTTTTACTTGTAAAAAGCTGCTTTTTTTAGTAAGATTAAGAAAACGCTTACAAAAATCAATTGAAAACTATCACTTTGTGAAGAAAAAAATTTTTTAATTATTTTTTCACAATTTTGCTAAAGAATTGCTTTCACAGCAATAGGGTTGATAAAGGATTCACAAACTTCAAAAAATTCTTTGTGAAAGTTGCTTGGAAGTGTTTACAAAAATCTCAAAATAGAGTACAATTATATTGTGAAATAATTAACAAATCGAAATTTCTTACACTATTCTTGAAAATTTCCGAAAACATGAAAAAGTTCTAGAAAAGGATAAGGGTTTCAAACATTGGAGGAAAGCATCAAATGGCTGATAAAAAAACTCTCTCACCTGAAGAAAAGAAACTCGCTGCTGAAAAACACGTAGACGAGTTGGTGCAAAAAGCGCTGGTTGCGCTTGAAGAAATGCGCAAATTGAACCAGGAGCAAGTGGACTACATTGTGGCGAAAAGCATCTGTAGCTGCTCTTGACGCACACGGTGAGCTCGCTCTTCATGCTTATGAAGAAACTGGTCGTGGGGTCTTTGAAGACAAAGCGACCAAGAACTTGTTCGCTTGTGAACACGTAGTAAACAACATGCGTCACACCAAGACAGTTGGTGTCATTTCAGAAGATGACGTCACTGGTTTAACGCTGATTGCTGAGCCAGTCGGTGTTGTCTGCGGGATCACTCCTACAACCAACCCTACTTCAACAGCAATCTTTAAAGCATTGATTTCCTTGAAGACACGGAACCCTATCGTCTTTGCCTTCCACCCATCTGCTCAAGAATCATCTGCTCATGCGGCACAAATCGTACGCGATGCGGCAATTGCAGCTGGAGCACCTGAGAACTGTGTGCAATGGATTACCCAACCTTCTATGGAAGCAACCAGTGCCCTTATGAACCATGAAGGAGTTGCGACCATCCTTGCGACCGGTGGTAACGCCATGGTAAAAGCCGCTTATTCTTGTGGAAAACCAGCTCTTGGGGTAGGTGCCGGAAACGTACCTGCTTATGTTGAAAAATCAGCCAATATCCGCCAAGCAGCACACGATATCGTCATGTCTAAATCATTTGACAACGGTATGGTCTGTGCATCTGAACAAGCGGTCATCATCGATAAAGAAATCTACGATGAGTTTGTTGAAGAATTCAAATCTTACCACACTTACTTTGTCAACAAAAAAGAAAAAGCCCTTCTTGAAGAGTTCTGCTTCGGCGTGAAAGCCAACAGCAAGAACTGTGCAGGTGCGAAATTGAATGCGGACATCGTTGGGAAACCAGCAGCATGGATCGCTGAACAAGCTGGCTTCTCTGTACCAGAAGGAACCAATATCCTTGCGGCAGAATGTAAAGAAGTTGGTGAAAAAGAACCGTTGACTCGTGAAAAATTGTCACCAGTCATCGCTGTCTTGAAATCTGAAAGCCGTGAAGACGGAATTAACAAAGCTCGCCAAATGGTTGAATTCAACGGTCTTGGTCACTCAGCAGCCATCCATACTGCTGATGAAGAATTGACCAAAGAATTTGGTAAAGCAGTCAAAGCCATTCGTGTGATTTGCAACTCTCCTTCGACTTTCGGTGGTATCGGGGATGTTTACAATGCCTTCTTGCCATCATTAACACTTGGATGTGGTTCTTACGGACGCAACTCTGTTGGGGACAACGTTAGTGCCATCAACCTCTTGAATATCAAAAAAGTCGGACGCCGGAGAAATAACATGCAATGGATGAAACTTCCTTCAAAAACATACTTTGAACGTGATTCAATTGAATACCTACAAAAATGTCGTGACGTTGAACGTGTCATGATCGTTACAGACCACGCTATGGTAGAGCTTGGTTTCCTTGATCGTATCATCGAACAGCTTGACCTTCGTCGCAACAAGGTGGTTTACCAAATCTTTGCAGACGTAGAACCAGATCCAGATATCACAACTGTTGAACGTGGTACAGAGATCATGCGTGCCTTCAAACCAGATACGATCATTGCTCTCGGTGGTGGATCACCAATGGATGCGGCCAAAGTTATGTGGCTCTTCTACGAACAACCAGAAGTGGACTTCCGTGACTTGGTTCAAAAATTCATGGATATCCGTAAACGTGCCTTCAAGTTCCCATTGCTTGGTAAGAAGACGAAATTTCATCGCGATCCCAACAACATCTGGTACAGGATCTGAAGTAACGCCATTTGCCGTTATCTCTGATAAAGCAAACAACCGTAAATACCCAATCGCAGACTACTCATTGACTCCAACAGTTGCCATCGTAGACCCTGCCTTGGTATTGACAGTTCCTGGATCTGTTGCAGCAGACACTGGTATGGACGTCTTGACGCACGCGACAGAAGCTTACGTATCACAAATGGCTAGCGACTTCACAGATGGTCTTGCTCTTCAAGCTATTAAACTTGTCTTTGAAAACTTGGAAAGCTCAGTCAAGAATGCGGACTTCCATTCACGCGAAAAGATGCACAATGCGTCAACCATCGCAGGTATGGCCTTCGCCAATGCCTTCCTCGGTATTTCTCACTCAATGGCCCACAAGATCGGTGCGCAATTCCACACCATCCACGGACGGACCAATGCCATCTTGCTTCCATACGTTATCCGCTACAACGGTACACGCCCAGCTAAGACAGCTACATGGCCTAAGTACAACTACTACCGTGCAGATGAAAAATACCAAGATATCGCTCGTATGCTAGGACTTCCATGCTCTACTCCAGAAGAAGCTGTTGAAGCTTACGCAAAAGCTGTATACGAACTCGGTGAACGCTGTGGTATCGAAATGAACTTCAAAGCACAAGGAATCGATGAAAAAGAATGGAAGAAACATTCTCGTGAATTGGCCTTCCTTGCTTACGAAGATCAATGTTCACCAGCCAACCCACGTCTTCCAATGGTAGACCATATGCAAGAAATCATCGAAGATGCTTACTATGGTTACAAGGAACGTCCAGGACGTCGTAAATAAGACGCCAAGGAACAACTGATGTTTATCAGCTATCCCTCGCTCGTAAGAGTGGGGGATTTTTGCTATTTGGGTCCAAAACTCGTTTTTTCATAAAAAATTAGACTTTTTTTCAGAAATTGTGTTATTTTTATAGCATTCCGAGCTATTTTATGTTACCCTATAGTGTGTGAATCTGCCTGTAGCTGAAGGGTTATGATCCTTTTTCAGTTATAGGAAACGAAAAAATAAATCCAAGAAAGGAGGCCATCTCAAATGGAGTTAGAAGGTGACGTGCAAGGAAGACAAGATCAGGCACAGAAAATTATTGAAATGCCCCAACGAGATCGGGAAACTTCCACTTCAGAAAATCAGCCATCATCTGCTTCGGTGGTCTCCATGTATGGGCAGGAAAAGCCAAGCATTTCTAGCCTCCATCAGCAACTAGCGAGCGCGTCTGGGACCCAGACCATTCAATTGCGGGAGGAATTGGTGCTGGCAGTAGCGCAGAATGCTTCAGCGCAAGCAACTGTCTTTGAGGCAGAAGTCAAGGATAAGCTGGAAGAGGCTAAGGAGACGGTTTCCCATAAGGTCGCTGAGGTGTCACAAATGGCCCACAGCATGGCCCAATTTTTAACAGATGCAGAAGTGGAGCAACTATTAGGAGAGTTCTCCATGGATGCTTGTTGGGACCAAGCGGTAGAGGCGGAAAACCTCGCCCAAGCAAAGGCCTATTCCACTCGCTTGTCAGATTTGGCAGGTCAGTTGGAGGCAGCATCAGCTCAATTGGTGGACTTGGACAAGGGACAAGCGACGGCCTTTTGATTTTTTTCATAAGTAGGAGAAAAAAAGATGTTAGAGATCCTGGGAGAGGACAGAGAACGAATTGAGGAGCTCCATCGAGAGATTAAAAAGGAGCAAGAGCGGATTGCGATCAGAAGTTTGATTGCAACGCAAAAAGCCTTGATGATGTTGGAAGGGATGAGTTTGCAGGTAACCTTGGGCGGTCAATCCGAAAAGATGCGCTCTTTTGCTACAACGACCCTAGTTAGTGATTTGAAAGATGGATTTACAGGAGGAGCAGCGGACGCGGTAGAAACAGCACTGAAATCAGTGAAGAAGCCGATTTTATTGAGTCCGATTAAAGGAGGTATGTGATGTACCATTCAGGAAATAGTGAATTAGAACAACTAGAAGATCGACATTACCGCTTCAATCAAAAGCTTAGTGAGTTGGAGTGGGATTATGCGGATATGCGTATGGATGTCCGCCAACATACAGAAAATTTAGTGGACTGGCTAAGTGCCCTTCATTTTCAAGCGCCAAGTGCGGAGGCTCAAAGTGGCTTGGAGCGTTTATTTGCCTTGCAAGAAGAGTTTGAGGCAGAACTTAAGCGCTATGAAGAGCGTTTAGAAGAAGAGCGTGAGCGCGAGCAGCAAGAGTACTACAAGCAGCGTCAACAATTAGAACAAGGTGATTGAAACATTCCTCTGGTAGAGATAAGAGGAATGTTTTTGTTTGCTCAAAAAACTTTTTAAAATATGCTCATAAATTCTTGTAAGCGTTTGCTTAGTATGTTATAATATTCACAAATAAACGAAAATAAAATGGTTTTATCAAACCAACAAAGAAAAGGAGTCGCTTATGAAAGCTGCAACCTATGTATCTGCAGGCAATCTGCAACTGCTGGATCAACCAAAACCAGTGATCAAAAATCCTACGGATGCCATTGTGCGTGTCTTGAAGACAACCATCTGTGGGACAGACCTTCACATCCTAGGAGGCGATGTGCCAGCTTGTAAGGAAGGCACGATTTTAGGCCACGAAGGAATCGGGATCGTCGAAGAAGTCGGCGATGCAGTGAATAACTTCAAGGTGGGCGATAAGGTCATCATCTCTTGTGTCACAGCTTGTAATACCTGCTACTACTGTAAACGTAGTCTTCCTTCTCACTGTGAAGATGGTGGTTGGATTTGGGTCACTTGATCAACGGAACCCAAGCAGAGTATGTTCACATTCCACATGCTGATGGTAGTCTTTATCATGCGCCTGAAACTGTGGATGACGAAGCTTTGGTCATGCTCTCAGATATTCTCCCAACGTCTTATGAAATTGGGGTGCTTCCATCTCATGTAAAACCAGGCGATAATGTCTGTATCGTTGGAGCTGGTCCAATCGGCCTTGCGGCTCTCTTGACCGTTCAGTTCTTCTCACCTGCTACGATTATCATGGTGGACTTGTCTGAATCTCGTCTTGAAGCAGCCAAGAAATTTGGGGCAACTCACACCATCTGCTCAAGTGATATCGCTGAAATCAAGGCCTTTATCAATGAAGTGACCGAAGGTCGTGGTGTCGATATCTCCATGGAATGTGTGGGCTATCCTGCTACTTTTGATGTCTGCCAAAACGTTATCTCTGTCGGTGGTCACATCGCCAATGTCGGTGTCCACGGAAAACCAGTTAGCTTCAATTTGGACGAATTGTGGATCAAGAACATTACCCTCAACACTGGTCTTGTCAATGCCAATACCACTGAAATGTTGCTCAATGTCTTGAAATCAGGCAAGATCGATGCGACCAAGCTTATCACCCATCACTTCAAACTCTCAGAAGTTGAAAAAGCCTATGATGTCTTTAAACATGCGGGTGAAAACCATGCTCTCAAGGTGATTATCGAAAATGATATCAGTGAATGAAGTGGCAACTAATGTTTGTTCATAGTTTTTTTAGACGGACCAGAGATATTCTGGTCCTATTTTCAATCCCAAATAGCCCATGATTCCTTGCAAAATAAATTTGTTGTCGTATAATAGAAGTGCAGAAAACGATTACATAAAGAGAAAGGTGTGATCTTATGAAACGGTTTCGTTATCATCATGAATTCTGGATGGACTTCCATTTCTGGATCTTGGTCTTGCTTTTAGCGGCTGTAGCTTTGACGATGCGGGATCCTCTTTCGGTAGTTAGCCTCGCTTATCTTGCTTTTGTTGGGATTTTGATCCTTCTTCAGGTCTTTCAACCGCCTGTATCGACACGTCAGTACCCAGAAGGTAGCTACCATTTCAATTGGACCTTCTATCGGGATACCCGACTGTATATCAATCTCTTTTTATTAGCAGGTCTCTTGGCAGGCCCAATGGCTTCATCGGATATGGTCTATTGGATCTTGCTTGGAGCCGTCGTCGGCTCTATTGGCTTTGTATTTGTCGTAAAGGAAAAAGCGACTCAAAAGATGGCTTAGGAATCACTCATGTCCTAGATCTCTGAAACTAGTTTCAGAGATCTTTTTATTTTTCCTAAAAATGTGAAACTATAATCCAATTGCACGATTAATATTGTAAGCGCTTTAAAAATAGATTATAATCAATTTACAAGTACTCGAGTTGCCTTATTATCAAAGGAGAAGGAGTTATGTCAAAGATTACAAAAGATGAACTGATTGAACAAATCAAAGACGGCATCATTGTTTCTTGTCAAGCTCTCCCTCATGAACCGCTCTATACAGAAGCAGGAGGAGTCATTCCTCTCTTGGTCAAAGCGGCTGAGCAGGGTGGAGCTGTCGGAATCCGAGCCAATAGTGTCCGGGATATCAAGGAAATCAAAGGAAGTGACCAAGTTGCCGATCATTGGGATTATCAAACGCGATTACCCACCTGAAGAACCCTTTATCACGGCTACTATGAAAGAAGTCGATGAGTTGGCAGCTTTGGATATCGCGGTCATTGCGCTTGATTGTACCAAACGTCCCGCGTCATGATGGGCTTTCGATGAGTGACTTTATCCATCAAGTCAAAGAGAAATATCCAGACCAACTCTTGATGGCTGATATCTCTACTCTGGAAGAAGGATTGACAGCTGTCGAAGCGGGAGTGGACTTTGTCGGAACGACCCTTTCGGGCTATACGGACTACAGTCCAAAGGTTGATGGTCCCAGATTTTGAACTGATCCATCGTCTCTGCCAAGCAGGAGTAGATGTCATCGCAGAAGGTAAGATCCACTATCCGGATCAGGCCAAGAAAATCCATGATCTCGGGGTTCGCGGCATCGTTGTAGGTGGTGCCATTACTCGACCAAAAGAGATTACAGAGCGCTTCGTCGCAGCCTTAAAATGAGAAAACAAAACAGTAGATTGAAGGAGGAGGAGACCGAATAGAGAGTAGTCGAATCTGAAACATGAACAAGAATAGGCGTCCTCATTGAGGATAACCCCTTGTAAGAGTAATCTTACCGCAAATTGTGAGGAGAAATCACATGAAAATGAAAAAAGTATTGTGCTCGTTGGTAGCTGGTGCAGCTCTTCTAGCACTCGCAGCTTGTGGCTCTGGCGGAGGATCAAAATCAGAATCTTCTGGAGGAAATTCTGGTAAAACAGAAATTACCTGGTGGGCATTCCCAGTCTTTACTCAAGAAAAAGCAGATGATGGTGTCGGAACCTACGAAAAATCAATTATTGCAGCTTTTGAAAAAGCGAATCCAGATATCCACGTGAATTTGGAAACGATTGACTTCAAGTCAGGTCCTGAAAAGATCACAACGGCTATTGAAGCAGGAACTGCTCCGGATGTACTCTTTGATGCACCTGGACGGATCATTCAGTATGGTAAAAATGGAAAATTGGCTGATTTGAACGATCTCTTTACCGAAGATTTTGTCAAAGATGTCAATAATGAAAATATCATCCAAGCCAGCAAGGCAGGCGACACAGCTTACATGTATCCAATTAGTTCAGCACCATTCTACATGGCGATGAATAAGAAGATGCTCAAAGATGCAGGCGTGTTGGATCTTGTCAAAGAAGGCTGGACAACAGACGACTTTGAAAAAGTCTTGAAAGCCTTGAAAGACAAAGGTTATACACCAGGATCACTCTTCAGTAATGGTCAAGGTGGAGACCAAGGAACTCGTGCCTTCATTGCCAACCTTTATGGTGGTTCTGTTACTGATGAAAAAGTAACCAAGTATACAACAGATGATCCAAAATTTGTCAAAGGTTTGGAAAAAGCTTCTAAATGGATCGATGACGGCTTGATGATGAATGGTTCTCAATTCGATGGTGGAGCAGACATCCAAAACTTTGCGAATGGTCAAACTTCTTACACTATCTTGTGGGCGCCTTCACAAAACGGTATCCAAGCTAAATTGTTGGATGCAAGTAAGGTCGAAGTAGTAGAAGTGCCATTCCCATCTGACTCAGGCAAGCCAAAATTGGAATACCTTGTCAATGGATTTGCAGTCTTCAATAATAAAGATGAAAAGAAAATTGCTGCTGCTAAGAAATTTGTACAGTTCATCGCAGACGACAAAGAATGGGGTCCAAAAGATGTTGTGCGTACAGGAGCCTTCCCAGTTCGTAGTTCATTTGGTAAGTTGTACGATGACAAACGGATGGAAACCATCAGCACTTGGACAAAATACTACTCACCATACTACAACACGATCAACGGTTTTGCAGAAATGCGGACCCTATGGTTCCCAATGTTGCAATCTGTTTCAAACGGGGATGAAAAAGCAGAACCAGCTTTGAAGACCTTTACTGAAAAAGCAAACGAAACCATTACGAAAAAATAATCAGTCTATGAAGCAGACCTAAGTCTTTCATAGAAACGAGAATTTGCAGGCCCCTTCGAATCCGTATTTCTCTTTTTGGAAAGGAACGAAGGGGTCTTCATTCTTTCTGGATCTTCTTTTCTTAAGTCGGAAGATATGTTTAGAAAAGAAAATAGAAAAAGAACACTAGGAGGTGCCTTACTGTGAAGGTAAACAAAATCCGAATGAGGGAGACACTCGTTTCCTACGCATTCCTAGCACCCATTTTAATCTTCTTTACGGTCTTTGTCCTAGCACCCATGATCATGGGCTTTGTGACAAGTTTCTTCAACTATTCTATGACATCCTTTAAGTTTGTCGGTTTAGAAAATTATTCCCGCATGTTTGCGGATAAGGTCTTTGTGAAGTCCTTGATCAATACTGTCATCATCGTTATCGGATCCGTTCCGATCGTCGTATTGTTCTCCTTGTTTGTGGCTTCTCAGACCTACCATCAAATGCGATTGCGCGTTCCTTCTATCGTTTCGTCTTCTTCCTTCCAGTTGTTACAGGGAGTGTAGCGGTAACGGTTGTATGGAAATGGATCTATGATCCACTATCAGGGATTTTGAACTTTGTATTGAAATCTGGACATGTCATCAACCAAAACATTTCTTGGTTGGGGGACAAACACTGGGCTTTGATGGCCATCATCATTATTTTGTTGACCACTTCAGTTGGTCAACCGATCATCCTCTACATCGCTGCTATGGGAAATATTGATAATTCCCTCGTAGAAGCCGCGCGTGTGGATGGTGCGACAGAATTTCAAGTTTTCTGGAAGATCAAATGGCCAAGCTTGTTGCCAACAACTTTGTACATTGCCATCATTACGACCATTAACTCTTTCCAATGTTTCGCCTTGATCCAATTGTTGACATCTGGTGGTCCTAACTACTCAACGAGTACCCTTATGTACTACCTCTATGAAAAAGCCTTTAAACTCTCTGAATACGGTTATGCCAACACCATGGGTGTCTTCCTTGCGGTGATGATTGCCATTATCAGTTTTGCGCAATTCAAGATCCTCGGAAACGACGTAGAATACTAAAGAAAGGAGCCTCAGATGAAACCAACACAAAAGAAACCCATCACTGCCTTTACAGTGATTTCAACGATCATTTTGCTCCTTTTGACAGTCTTGTTCATTTTCCCATTTTATTGGATTTTGACAGGGGCCTTTAAGTCTCAGCCAGATACCATTATGATCCCACCTCAATGGTGGCCAAAGACACCAACCATGGAAAACTTCCAACAGTTGATGGTACAAAACCCAGCCCTACAATGGTTGTGGAATAGTGTCTTCATCTCCCTAGCAACCATGCTTTTGGTGTGTATGACCTCTTCCTTGGCAGGTTATGTCTTGGCTAAGAAACGCTTCTATGGGCAACGAATTCTCTTTGCCATCTTCATTGCAGCTATGGCCCTTCCGAAACAAGTTGTCTTAGTTCCATTGGTACGGATTATTAACTTTATGGGGATCCATGATACCCTTGCAGCGGTTATTCTACCATTGGTTGGATGGCCATTCGGGGTCTTCTTGATGAAGCAATTTAGTGAAAACATCCCAACAGAACTCTTAGAATCTGCTAAGATCGATGGTTGTGGAGAGTTGCGAACTTTCTGGAGCGTTGCCTTCCCAATTGTCAAACCGGGATTTGCAGCCCTTGCCATCTTTACCTTTATCAACACCTGGAACGACTACTTTATGCAATTGGTAATGCTGACCTCTCGGCAAAACTTGACTATTTCACTAGGGGTTGCAACCATGCAGGCTGAAATGGCCACCAACTATGGCTTGATCATGGCTGGGGCAGCCCTAGCTGCAGTGCCAATCGTTACGGTCTTCCTGGTTTTCCAAAAATCCTTCACACAAGGGATTACCATGGGAGCGGTCAAAGGATAAGTCGTCCGCTTGGACAAACGATCGTTATGTACAGATCGGTTTTCAAGGCTGAGAAGTATCGAAAGGATGAGAATATGATATTTGATGATTTAAAAAACATCACCTTTTACAAAGGAATCCACCCCAATCTGGATCAGGCCATTGACTTTCTCTATGAGCATCGGAAGGATTCTTTTGAATTGGGGAGATACGATATTGATGGGGATAAGGTCTTTCTCGTCGTTCAAGAAATACCCTCAACAAAGCAGAAAATGATCGCTTTGAACACCACAAAAGATATGCCGATTTGCATTTATTAGTAGAAGGGCATGAGTTTTCGAGTTATGGATCTCGTGTGACAGGTGAGGCTATCGCATTTGATGAAGCATCGGACATCGGTTTTGTCCATTGTCAGGAGTCTTATCCGCTTCATCTAGGCTATCATAATTTTGCGATTTTCTTTCCAGGGGAGCCTCACCAGCCCAATGGCTATGCAGGGCAAGAAGATATCGTGAAAAAATATCTATTTAAAATTGCGATCGATTGATCACGTTAGAAAGGAGTGCCTATGTCATCTAAGGGGGCAGGATTGATCAAAACCGTTTTTAACACGGACAATGTAGTGATGCGTATCAGTGAGAAGGTTCTCGACTTGGTAACTGTTAATCTTTTATTTGTGCTAAGTTGTTTACCAGTTCTCACGATTGGAATTGCGAAAATTAGTTTGTATCAGACCTTATTTGCCATTAAGCACCAGCGTCGTGTTCCGGTGATTCGTAGTTATGCGAAGGCTTTTCGGGACAATTGGAAAATAGGCTTGCAACTAGGAAGTTTAGAACTGATTGTTGCAGGTATTTGTCTCTTTGATTTATTCTTATTTTGGGGGCAAACTTCCCTAGCTTTCCAAGCTTTGAAAACCATTTGTTTAGGCCTCTTTCTCTTTCTTGTGTTGATCTTATTGGCTGCTTATCCGATTGCAGCCCGCTACCAATTGGATTGGAAAGAGTGTTTGCAAAAAGCTATGATTGTGACAGGCTTACATTTTCCTTGGTTCTTTGTCATGGGAAGTGCTCTCTTGCTTCTATGTATGGCTCTTGCAAGCTCAGTTTTAGCTTTCCTATTGGGACTTATGATCTTTTTCTTGTTCGGCTTTTCAAGCTTAGCTTTTGCACAAGTTGGATTAATGGAAAAGATTTTCGCCCAGTATCAAGAATAAAATGAATTTATTAGTGACAAAAGGAGAAAAAATGTCAGATTTAAAAAAATATGAAGGAGTCATCCCGGCTTTTTATGCCTGCTATGATGACCAAGGAGAAATTAGCCCGGAGCGGGTACGTGCGCTGGTAGAATATTTTATCGCGAAAGGTGTGCAGGGCTTGTATGTCAACGGATCCTCTGGCGAATGTATCTACCAGAGCGTGGCCGATCGCAAGCTGATCTTGGAAGAAGTGATGGCAGTAGCTAAAGGGAAATTGACCATCATTGCTCACGTAGCCTGCAACAACACCAAGGATAGCGTGGAATTGGCACGACATGCAGAAGAATTAGGGGTGGATGCCATTGCGGCCATTCCGCCGATCTATTTCCGCTTGCCAGAATACAGTGTTGCCCACTACTGGAACGAAATCAGTGCAGCCGCACCCAATACAGACTTTGTCATCTATAATATCCCGCAATTGGCAGGGGTTGCTTTGACACCGAGTCTTTACAAGGAAATGTTGAAAAATCCACGGGTGATTGGGGTCAAGAATTCTTCGATGCCTGTTCAGGACATTCAAACCTTTGCTTCTTTAGGAGGCGATGACCATATCGTCTTTAATGGTCCAGATGAACAATTCTTAGGTGGCCGTCTCATGGGAGCGCATGCTGGATCGGTGGTACCTATGGTGCGATGCCAGAACTCTTCTTGAAGCTCAATCAGCTGATTGCTGAGAAAGACTTAGAGACTGCGCGTGCCTTGCAGTTTGCCATCAATGACATTATCGGAGTCTTGACGTCTGCTCATGGCAATATGTATGCGGTCATCAAAGCGGTTTTGCGCATCAATGAAGGTTTGGACTTGGGATCTGTTCGCTCCCCTTTGACGCCAGTAGTAGAAGCGGATCAAGAAGTGATTCAACGTGCTGCTCAACTCATTCAGGACACAAAAGCCAGATTCCTTTAATCAAAGGAGGTCTAGATGAATCCATATGTTGTAATTGATATCGGAGGGACCAGTATCAAGTATGGTCTAGCTGATGCAAAAGGGCAACTCCTAGAGACCCATGAAATGCCAACGGAGGCCCAAAAAGGAGGACCTCACATTCTTAACACAACAAAGGAAATCGTAGCCCGTTATTTGAAGAAGCATCCCTTGGCAGGGGTTGCGATTTCTTCGGCCGGAATGGTCGATCCTGATAAGGGAGAAATCTTTTATGCAGGCCCACAAATTCCCAACTATGCAGGCACCCAATTCAAAAAGGAAATCGAAGAGACCTTTCAGATACCTTGCGAGATTGAAAATGATGTCAACTGTGCTGGTCTCGCAGAGGTCACTACAGGCCATGCAAAAGGATCGAACAATGCTGTTTGCCTGACAATTGGGACGGGGATCGGCGGTTGCCTCTTGCTTGATGGTCAGGTCTTTCATGGTTTTAGCAATTCAGCCTGTGAGGTTGGCTATCTTCATTTGCCAGACGGTGCCTTTCAGGATCTAGCTTCAACGACGGCTTTGGTCGAGTATGTGGCAGAACATCATGGTGATCCTGTGGAACAGTGGAATGGTCGTCGGATCTTCAAGCAGGGCAACGGAAGGAGATAAAATCTGTATGGCTGGAATTGATCGGATGGTGACCTATCTTGGAAAAGGACTGGCCAATATCGTTTATGTGGTCAATCCAGAGGTCATCGTTCTTGGAGGGGGGATTATGGCTCAGGAAGCCATCCTGAAACCAAAAATCTATCAAGCCCTGTGTGCCGAACTGGTTCCTAGCCTAGCAGATAAGATCCGTTTGGAATTTGCCCACCATCAAAACGCTGCGGGTATGTTGGGGGCTTACTACCACTTTAGACAAAAACATGAAACATAAAACAAGTCGCGTTGGCGACTTGTTTTTGATTCATCAAAAAAGCATGAAAGATGAAGAAAACCTGATCTTTCATGCTTTTTAAATAGGGAGACCATATTAAGATTTTCGAGAACGTTGACTAGAAAGCTTTTTGTTTTCCCAGTAGCTATTAAAGACAATTTCCTTTTGTTCTCGACTTTTATTAAGGAAATGAGCATAGATCAAATCGACCACAATGAGGAGTGGTAAAATGGCAGAGATTCGATCGATATAGGTACTACTAGGAAGAGGTGCGGCCGGTAACACTTCTGTGAATCCTTGGTGGATGGCAGCCGGGTTAGCGGTCACAAGAACCGTTTTAGCCCCTTTTTCTTTGGCGTCCAGGAGACTGTCTGTAATGGAGTTGGTGCCTCCTGACAATGAGAAACCGATGACTAAACAAGAGGAATCGAGAATACTGGTCGTCCAGGCAAAGCCGTCTTGATCAGTCAGGGCTTCACAAACGACGCCCAGTCGCATAAAGCGCAATTTCATTTCTCGAGCGACTAAACCGGAACTACCGATCCCGAAGAAATAGACTCGGTCTACTTGATCGATTAGTTCAGCTACCCTGATCTAATTGGGAATCTTTTACCAGACTTTCAGTGACGTTACTGATATGGTGGTAGCGTTGCAAGACGCTGAGAGTGAGTTCGTCATGCTCTTGCACCTGTTTTTGATTTTTGGTTTCTTCGTTAAAGTGATAGACAAATTCCCGATAGCCGGAAAAACCACATTTTTGAGAGAAACGCGTTAAAGCTGCCTTTGAGACATGGAGTAACTCCGTTACACGAGAAGAGGACAGGGAGTGCTGTCGTGCTTCGGATGATAAAAAATATTGGGCAATGTCGCGTTCCATATCTGTTAACTCAGCTTCATGGCTGGCGATAATGGCGCGTAAATCTTGATCTTGTTTCACAGCAATCCTCCTTTCTCACGAGATGAAATAACAGGATACTCCTATAATATATTACACATTATAACATGGGTAACCGCTTTATTCAAGTAAAAGAAATCAAGAAATACTGAAACTAGGAACAGGATAGGAGAAAAGAAGAGAACGCTACCAATCTTGGCAGTAGGGGCTTGTTGGTTGTCCACAATTTTCTGAAAATTTCCCGGTTGGGCCTGAACAAACGATATGAATTGTGGTATAATTTAAGATAATTGTACTGTTGTTGGAAGAACAATAGTTGAATAAGGAGGTGTGACGATGTCGAATGCAACACTCGAGATGATGCAAGAGATCGAGCAAGCTGCTCAGGGCGTGATCGTAGGCTATGAAGCTCAAGTTGAACAAATCCGAACGGATTCGCGCGATCGCCTTGTAACAGTGGCACAGCATTACGATGAGGAAACCAAGCAATTGGTCACAGAGGCAGAAAAAAACGCCCAGGAAAGACTCGTCCGTTTAACGAAAGATCTGGAAGAAACGGTTGCGCGCAATGATGCCAAGGTACAAGAGGCGATGACCGATAAACGAGCTGGGTTAGTTGAAGCCATTGTAGAAAAGGTGGTAGCAAGCTATGGCCGTTAGTCAGATGCAAAAACTGTCCCTCATCTTGCCCAAAGATGACTTGGACAGTCTCCTACTAGCGCTACAGTCTGAGGCAAAAATCCAGATTTATGACCTCAGTGAGCATGAAGAATGGCAGGCTGCCTTTGAGGCAAATACCTTGTCTCAACCCTTGACAGAGGACAATCGTCAAGCCTTGGTAGAGTTGCAAAAACGTCAAGAACAAGTTGAAAAAATGATTCAGACTCTGGAGCCCTACATGCCTGAGAAGAAGGCCCTGCAAGCTCTAAAGGAAGAACCCTTAAGCTTGTCTTTTGATGACTTGCAGGCCCACGGGATGATTCGAGACGAGGATCTTCTATTGACCAAGTTGAAACGCCAATTGCGCGTGTTAGACAAGGCTCGTCAGAAGATTGTGGATGCAAAGGGAGAGATAGAGCGCTTAGAAAAATGGCGACCGTTAGAGGTGACGCCAGCTGCCCTCGCTACTTTTCACTATGTGCATGGCTTGATCGGGACGATCCCAAATAGCGATACAGACGCTGTTCGTTCTTCCTTAAAGCTCATCCTGAGCTGGAGTTAGAAGAAGTCTTTACGTCTGAAACCGAACACGGCTATGTCATCTTGTATCGTTCGGGAGATCGTGTAGCTGTTCAGGAGCTTCTAGAAGACCATGGATTCAAAGAATTGGACTATGAAGAAGAGCAGGTACCGGCCGCCTACTTGGATCGCCTAGAAGGGGAAATCAAAGAGCAAGAAGCTGTAGTTGCAGCAACCCTGGCAGAGTTGCAAAACTCCCAGAAGGAGTTGGACCAGCTTAAGTACCAGATGGATTACTTGCTGAGTTCGGGAGCTCGTGAGGAAGCCAAGTCGCTTCTTGCCAGCACGCAAAGCTTGGTAGCCCTAGAGGGGTGGATTGAAACATCCCAAGTGGCCTCATTGCGAGACTTCTTGCAAGAAGGTTTTGGTTCTCGGGTCTTACTAGAGACGCGCGATGTGACGGAAAAAGATTGGGATGACGTTCCGATCCAGCTGCGAAATAATGCCTTGGTAGAGCCCTTTGAATTAGTCACAGAGATGTACGCCCTACCTAAGTATTACGAGAAAGATCCGACACCGATCGTATCTCTCTTCTACTTTGTTTTCTTTGGCATGATGGTCGCAGATATCGGTTATGGACTCTTGCTAACCTTGGCGACAGGCTTTGCCCTTAAAGCCTTTAAGCTCAAGCCTAGTACAGCGAAGAACCTTCGTTTCTTCAGTCTCCTCGGGATTTCAGTTGCCCTTTGGGGTGTGGTCTATGGCTCTTTCTTTGGATTTGAGATGCCTTTTGCCCTGATCAGTACGACCAGTAACGCCATGACCATCCTGATCCTCTCAGTGGTCTTTGGTTTTTGTCACTGTCTTAGTGGGCCTCTTCCTAGGAGGAATGAAAAAAATGTTCGCCTCAAAGACTACACGGAAGCCTATAATGCTGGCTTTGCTTGGGTCTTGATCCTACTTGGCTTAATGCTTCTAGCAGTAGGCAATATCTTGCCAGGGATGAGCCTTCTAGTTCCGATTGGCAAGTGGCTGGCTATTTTGAATGCCATTGGGATCTTGATTGTTTCCATTGTCAGTGCCAAGAAGCTATCCGGTTTAGCGTCTGGTCTCTTTAACCTCTACAATGTTAGTGGCTATGTCGGAGACTTGGTCAGCTTCACCCGTTTGATGGCCTTGGGCTTGTCTGGAGCTAGTATCGGTTCGGCCTTTCAACCTTATTGTCAATCTCTTTCCACCGCTTGGACGGTTTACGGTAGGGCTTGTGCTCTTTATCGTCCTACATGCCATTAATATGTTCCTGTCCTTCTTGTCAGGATATGTGCATGGAGCCCGTTTGATCTTTGTGGAGTTCTTCGGTAAGTTCTACGAAGGAGGAGGCAAGCCATTTCGTCCTCTCAAACCTTCTGAACGCTATATTAAAACAAAAAAATAAGTATTATCTTTAATAAATAGGAGTATATTCATGGAATCTTTAGCATCATATTTTTCAGCCCATGGGGGCGCCTTCTTTGCAGCATTTGGTGTGGCGATCGCCGTTGCACTTAGTGGGAATGGGATCTGCCCTTGGGGTTGGTAAAACGGGTCAAGCAGCAGCAGCACTCTTGAAAGAACAACCTGAAAAATTTGCCCAAGCCTTGATTTTGCAATTGTTGCCAGGTACACAAGGTTTGTACGGTTTCGTTATCGGGATCTTGATCTGGTTGCAAATTAAGCCAGATATGCCACTTGAAACAGGAGTCGCTTACTTCTTTACAGCTCTTCCAGTTGCGATCGTTGGTTATTTCTCAGCCAAACACCAAGGAAATGTAGCGACAGCAGGGATGCAAATCTTGGCCAAACGCCCTGAAGACATGATGAAAGGGGTTATCCTTGCGGCCATGGTTGAAACCTATGCCATCTTGGCCTTCGTTGTGTCCTTCCTATTGACCCTACGCGTCGGCTAAGAGCTAGCTTTGATGGATTCGCCTCGCGAGGCGAAAAACACAAGACGCATGCAATAGGAGAAAAAACGATATGGATGAACAAACCCAATTAAAGGATTCGATCTTGGCCCAAGCCCACGAAAAAGGGAGTAAACTCTTAGAAGAGGCCAAGGAAACCATCCTAAAAGAAGAGACTGCACAAGAAGAGCGTTTGATTCAAGATAAACTCAATCAACGCTCCGAGCAGCTCAAGCGGATTCAACGTCAATTGCAACGTGAAACCCAACAAATCGAAAATAAAAAACGCCAATCAACCCTTGTCACCAAGCAACGAGTCTTAAAGGATCTCTTTGCAGATGCTTATGAAGCGATGGTGGCTTGGCCCCTTGAAAAGGAAATGCAGTTTGTAGATGCGGTCTTAGATCGCTATCAGGGACAAGTTGTGACCCTGACCTTCGGTGCGGTGAGTGCTAGCAAATTTGATTCAGCAGCTCTCGAGAGATTGAAGCAGACGCATCAGAATGTGACAGTTGCAGATGCAACAATCCCAGCTCAAGCAGGTTTTGTCTTGTCGGTTGGGAAGATTGATGACAACTATCTCTACCGTGATTTGGTGGATTCCATTTGGGAGCAAGAAAGCTACCAGATGGCAGCCAGCATTTTCACAGATGAAGAGAACTAGGAGGTTGCAATGAGCGAACGGACCTATTCTCAAGTCAATACAGGAATCAGCGTACGTGAGGCTAGTTTTGTCAGTCCCAGTCAGTTCGAGCAGTTGCTTGCAAGTCCCTCAAGCGAGAGTCGAGAAGGTTTGCTACAAGGGACGCCTTATGCTTTAGACAGCCACGAGATCAAGGATTTATCAGCTCTTGAAGCCCGCCTGATGGCAGCCTTGTTGGCAGAATACCAATGGGCTTTTGAGGTAAGCCCTCAGTCAGACCTGGTTAGCCTTTTTACCTTGAAGTACACCTATCATAATCTCAAGGTTTATCTAAAACACAAGGCGACAGAGCGCAAGTTGGGGCACTTATTGATCCCTATCGGTCCTTATTCTCTCGATGTGCTCGAGCATTTGGTGGCGACCTTTTTCTGCGGAGCATTGCCCAGCCTTTATGGCGGAAGAAGTGGCTGCAACCTGGCAAGAATTCCAAGACTATCAGGACTTGCGGGTTCTCGAAATCGGGATGGACTTAGCTTATTTTAAACACCTGAGATACTTAGGGGACAGCCTAGATCATCCGATTCTGAAGCAGTTGGTGGACGTGACCATTGACTTTTACAATGCGATTACAGTTAAGCGGGCCTTGGATCAGCAAAAACCGCATAGCTTTATGCACCAATTACTTTCAGATGAAGGGAGCCTCAGTGCCCATCAGGTAATCGACCTGCTAGAATCGGGTCAGTGGTTGACCTGGTTTTATCAAGTCAATCCGCTGGACTACGATCTCGCCTTAGAGACTTATGAAGAAAAGATGCGCACCGGTCAACTAAAGACCGTAGAGTTGGAGTATTTAGAAAGTTTGGTGAAATTCAGTCTTCTAGACGCTGGCCGTTTTGAAGTCGATGGACCACTCCCTCTTGTTCGTTATCTTTACGGAAAAGAGTTAGAGGTGACCAACCTTCGTTTGGTCCTCTCTGGTTTGGACAATGGTTTTCCGCTAGCAGACATCAAAGAAAGGATGAGACCGATTTATGGACAAACAGACCTATAAAATCGCCGTTGTGGGCAATCGGGACGCCATCCTTCCTTTTCGCCTGATTGGCTTTCAAACCTATCCGGTCACAGAGCCACAAGAAGCGATCAATACCTTGCGAAAACTCAGTCGAGAAAACTTCGGGATTATCTACCTGACAGAGGATATTGCTCAGGCCATTCCAGATACAGTGGCTTTTTACGACCAGCAGCTAACACCGGCTCTGATCCTTATCCCGACCCATAGAGGGACTACAGGACTGGGCCAACAGCGGATTCGTGATAATGTCGAAAAAGCAGTAGGACAGGATATTTTATGAGAACAAATGAATTTGGCCAAGCGATTGGCGATGCACTGCCGGATTTTACACCGGGGCGTCTACCAGCTATTGAACGGATCGAAGGTCGCTATACCGTGATCGAGCGCCTCTCGAAAGAAAAACATGGAACAGATCTTTATCAGGTCTACGGGCCGGACTCTCCAGCAGCGATGTGGACTTTTCTGTTCAAAGGCCCTGCCCGCAATGAAGAGGAGTGGGACCGCTTATTAGATGATCTCATGACAGCCCAAGGTCGCTTTTACTATGCGATTGTAGACAAAGATTCAGGCAAGGCTTTGGGGACTTTCTCTCTCATGCGGATCGATCAAGCCAACCGGGTGATCGAAGTCGGAGCAGTGACCTACTCACCAGCGCTCCAAAAGACACGCATGGCTACGGAAGCCCAGTATCTGTTAGCGCGCTACGTATTTGAAGATTTAGGCTACCGCCGTTATGAGTGGAAATGCGATGCCTTAAACCAAGCATCTCGCAAAGCAGCTGAGCGCTTAGGGTTCACCTATGAAGGCTGTTTCCGTCAGGCTGTTGTTTATAAAGGTCGGACCCGTGATACAGACTGGTTGTCCATCATTGACCAAGAATGGCCAGCTATCAAACAGCGGCTAGAAGCTTGGTTGGATCCAAGCAATTTCGATGCCAATGGCCAACAAAAAGCAAAGCTCTAAGAGAGATAGCACAAAAAGTAAAAACAAAGAAACAAAAGGATTCCCAGGAGGAATACATGACTCAAGGAAAAAAATTATCAAAGTTTCCGGTCCCTTGGTGGTTGCATCAGGGATGCAGGAGGCCAATATCCAAGACATTTGCCGGGTCGGCGATCTTGGTTTGATTGGCGAAATTATTGAGATGCGGCGTGACGAAGCCTCTATCCAAGTATATGAAGAAACGTCTGGAGTTGGTCCAGGAGAACCAGTGGTAACAACCGGAGCTCCCCTTTCTGTTGAATTGGGACCAGGCTTGATCTCTCAGATGTTTGACGGGATCCAACGCCCCTTGGAACGCTTCCAAGAAGTGACTGCCAGTGACTTTTTGGTTCGTGGGGTGCAAGTTCCGAATCTAGATCGGGACACCAAATGGGCCTTCGAACCAAGCGTGACTGAAGGGACAGAGGTGGTTGCAGGAGACATTGTCGGTACCGTTCAAGAGACCAATATGGTGGAACACCGCATCATGGTACCCTTTGGTGTCAGTGGACGTGTGACCAAGATCGCAGCAGGTTCTTACACAGTAGAAGAGCCGGTCTATGAGATCGAGCAGGCAGATGGTAGCCTCTTTACTGGGACCCTGATGCAAAAATGGCCGGTTCGTCGAGGCCGTCCTTTTGCACAAAAACTCATTCCAGTAGAGCCTTTGGTCACCGGTCAACGGGTCATCGATACCTTCTTCCCTGTGACTAAAGGTGGAGCTGCAGCTGTTCCGGGTCCTTTCGGAGCTGGAAAAACAGTTGTGCAACACCAGGTGGCCAAGTTTGCCAATGTAGACATCGTAATTTACGTTGGTTGTGGGGAACGTGGAAATGAAATGACGGACGTTCTGAATGAATTTCCAGAATTGATCGATCCAACGACTGGTCAATCCATCATGCAACGGACTGTTCTGATCGCCAACACTTCGAACATGCCAGTAGCGGCGCGGGAAGCTTCCATCTACACAGGGATTACCATTGCCGAATACTTCCGCGATATGGGCTACTCCGTTGCCATCATGGCGGACTCTACTTCTCGTTGGGCAGAAGCTCTTCGTGAAATGTCTGGTCGTCTAGAAGAAATGCCAGGGGATGAAGGCTACCCAGCCTATCTTGGTAGCCGGATCGCCGAATACTACGAGCGGGCAGGTCGGGTTAAGACACTCGGAACCACTGCGCGTGAAGGTTCGATTACCGCTATCGGTGCCGTTTCCCCTCCAGGTGGAGATATTTCAGAGCCGGTAACGCAAAATACCTTGCGGATCGTCAAGGTCTTCTGGGGACTAGATGCTCAGTTGGCCCAACGTCGTCACTTCCCGGCCATCAACTGGTTGAGTTCTTATTCCCTTTACCAAGATGAAGTCGGTCGCTATATCGATCTACATGAACAAATCAGCTGGTCTGAAAAAGTGACCCGCGCTATGAATTTGCTTCAAAAGGAAAGTGAATTGCAAGAAATCGTCCGCTTGGTTGGTCTAGATTCCTTGTCTGAAAAAGACCGCTTGACCATGAATGCGGCCAAGATGATCCGTGAAGACTACCTGCAACAAAATGCCTTTGATGAGGTCGATACCTATACCTCTTTCAGCAAGCAGGTGGCCTTGTTGACCAACATTTTGACCTTTGACCAAGAAAGTCAAAAAGCACTAGAATTAGGAGCTTACTTCACAGAAATCATGGAAGGAACCGTGGCTCTTCGAGACCGCATTGCCCGTAGCAAGTTCATCCATGAGGACCAGTTGGCAACCATTCAAGCCCTGAAAGAAGAAATCGTAGAAACCCTACACCAAATCGTCGCAAAAGGAGGAGTAGACAATGAGCGTGATTAAAGAATACCGTACTGTCAGCGAAGTTGTTGGCCCCTTGATGATTGTCGATCAGGTCGAAGGGGTTCACTACAATGAACTAGTAGAAATCAAGCTTCATGACGGAACGACCCGTCAGGGACAAGTCCTCGAAGTCCAAGAAGACAAGGCCATGGTCCAGCTCTTTGAAGGATCTAGCGGGATCAACTTGGAAAAAGCCAAAGTCCGCTTTACCGGACGTCCCCTAGAACTTCCTGTGTCTGAAGACATGGTGGGACGCATCTTTAACGGGATGGGCAAACCCATCGATGGCGGTCCAGAGATTATCCCAGAGAAGTACTTGGACATTGATGGACAAGCCATCAACCCTGTTTCACGGGACTATCCAGATGAATTTATCCAGACAGGGATCTCAGCCATTGACCATTTGAATACCTTGGTTCGGGGCCAAAAACTCCCAGTATTCTCAGGTTCTGGTCTTCCTCACAAGGAGTTGGCGGCTCAAATTGCTCGTCAAGCGACGGTTCTTAATTCTGAAGAAAACTTCGCCGTGGTCTTTGCGGCTATGGGAATCACCTTTGAAGAAGCCGAGTTCTTTATGAACGACCTTCGGGAAACTGGTGCGATTGACCGCTCTGTCCTCTTTATCAACCTAGCCAATGACCCAGCTATCGAACGGATTGCGACTCCTCGGATCGCCTTGACAGCCGCCGAATATTTGGCCTATGAAAAAGACATGCACGTCTTGGTTATCATGACCGACATGACCAACTACTGTGAAGCCCTTCGGGAAGTATCTGCTGCCCGCCGGGAAGTTCCAGGTCGTCGAGGCTATCCAGGTTACCTTTATACTAACCTCTCAACCCTCTACGAACGTGCAGGACGCTTGGTTGGAAAGAAAGGATCTGTGACCCAAATTCCGATCCTCTCCATGCCAGAAGATGACATCACCCACCCCATCCCTGACTTGACAGGCTACATCACAGAAGGTCAGATTATCTTATCCCGTGATCTCTACAATAGTGGTTACCGCCCACCGATCAATGTTCTTCCATCCCTTTCTCGTTTGAAGGACAAGGGTTCTGGTGAAGGCAAGACTCGGGAAGACCATGCGGCGACCATGAACCAGCTCTTTGCGGCCTATGCCCAAGGAAAACAAGCCAAAGAACTGGCTGTAGTGCTTGGGGAGTCTGCCTTGTCAGATACCGACAAGCTCTATGTTAAATTTACGGACCGCTTTGAGCAGGAATACATCAACCAAGGCTTCACAACCAATCGGACGATTGAGGAAAGTTTGGATCTCGGTTGGGAACTCTTATCCATCCTTCCAAGAACAGAGCTTAAACGGATCAAGGATGAGATGATTGACAAGTATCTGCCAAACAAAGAGGATTAGCCTATGGCACGATTAAATGTAAAACCAACTCGGATGGAGCTTAATATTCTCAAAGAGCGCCTCAAGACAGCAACCCGGGGGCACAAGTTGCTCAAGGATAAGCGGGATGAACTTATGCGTCGCTTTATTGAAGCTGTGCGTGAGAATAATCGTCTGCGCCAAAAGGTGGAGGCGGCGCTGGTGGGCAATATGCAAGATTTCGTGATGGCCAAGTCCTTAGAGAGCGACCTCATGGTGGAAGAAATCTTCGCCGTTCCCACTCGAGAAGTGATGCTCCATATCGAAGAAGAAAATGTCATGAGTGTGCGCGTGCCCAAGCTCCATGCCCGTATCGATAATCCATACGGAGATGATGAAGGGGACGTGGTTTATAGCTACCTCGCCTCCAACAGTCAAATGGACAGCACCATCCAAGAAATGGGGGATCTACTCCCAGATTTGCTCAAGTTAGCGGAAATCGAAAAAAGCTGCCAACTCATGGCAGATGAAATCGAGAAAACCCGCCGTCGAGTGAACGGACTCGAGTATGCGACCATCCCAGACCTCAAAGAGACTATCTATTATATCGAAATGAAACTCGAAGAAGCCGAACGCGCCAACCTCGTCAGAATCATGAAGGTGAAGTAAGATACAAAGCCCGTAAAATGCAAAGTGAAAATAGGGAGCAGGACAGAAGCACTGTTGTATAGAATGCTTCGTTGTCCTGCCCCCACAAGGCTGATTAGGATTTTTCCGAGCTCTTAAAGCGAGAGAAAAATCCAATCAGCTACTGTGCCTTTGAAGTTAGTACTATTACAGTTTGCGTTTTTCACACAGCTTTTCAGCCGGCCTCAATTACTTAAAAAATACAAGAACCTCATCAAGAAACCATTCCTTGATGAGGCTTTTTTGCGCCCTCGAACTCTTCTTCCACCACCCTCTTTTCATGTTACTAGTTTGTAACAATGTGACAAGAAAGACGAAATGTTACAAGAAAAATACAGTTTTGTTAAATAGACAAAAAGACCTTTTATTATTTTTAAATTGTGATAAGATAGAGTAGTAGTTCATTTGTTCAAGAAAATCTTGAGCAAAAAAACAAAGAAAAAAGAGGATAAAAGATGAAATTAAAAGTTAATACGAAAGCCTTGATCGCTTCAACAGTAGCTCTTGCAGTGATTCCATTTACAAAAGCCACTGCAGAAACACTTGAAGATTGGGTAGCTCGCTCAGTAGATGAAATCAAACATGATATCCAACAAAGCGGTGAAAACCAACAAACTTATACCATCAAATATGGTGATACATTGAGTTCGATCGCAGAAGCGCTTGGAATCGATGTACATGTGTTGGCAAACTTGAACAACATCAGCAACATGGATTTGATCTACCCAGGTACTGTTTTGAAAACAACAGTAAATGATCAAAAAGAAGTAACTTCAGTTGAAATCCAAACTCCTCAAGCAGGTGCGACAGATGCAACCGTTGCAAGTGCTGACTTGACAACAAACCAAGTGACAGTTGATGACCAAACAGTCGCTGTCAACGATTTGTCTAAACCAGTAAACGAAGATAACAAAGCTGTTCCAGTTGCTCCAGCAGCGGAAAGCTCAAGAAGCTCCAGCGGAAGCTCCTGTAGTTGATGTACCAGCAGCAGAAACACCAGCACAACCGGCTGTTCCAGAAACACCAAGCTACGGTGCTCCAGCTCCCAATGTTGCAACTCAAAACCCAGAAACAGCCCCAGCTGCTCCTCAAGAAGCTCCAGCAACTCAACCAGAAGCGCCTGCAGAAACACCAGCTTCTGCTCCTGAAGCTCCAGCAGACGAAGCTCCGGCAGCAGTAGAAACTGCTGCAGCACCTGAAGTGCAACCAGTAGCATCAAACTCCAACAAGCGGAAATACGATTCCAACTGATCCAAACCTTCAACCACAAGCAGAAGCTTTCCGTCAAGAAATCGCTGCAAAATTTGGTATCACAAACATTGGTGGTTACCGTGAAGGGGATCCAGACGATCATGGTAAAGGACTTGCAGTAGACGTAATGGTTCCAACAAGTTCTGAACTTGGAGATCAAGTTGCTCAATATGCAATTGACAACATGGACCGTGCAGGCATCTCATACATCATCTGGAAACAACAATTCTACATGCCAGTAGACAACATTTACGGACCAGCTAATACATGGAACCAAATGCCAGACCGTGGTGGAGATACAGCAAACCACTACGATCACGTACATATCTCATTTAACGGATAATAAAACTTTGAACTAGGACAAGTGCCTAGTTCTTTTTTGTATGCACAAAAAAGGCCGGAAGACGAATCTTCCAGCCAGACGATGGTTATAAAATATGATCGACTTTTTCCACCTGATAAAGGGCAATCGCCATGATAATGGTTAAGACCAGTAGCATAAGAATGGCAGGTGTCCAAGAGTGGAAGAGAGATTTACTGTAGCCGAAGAGGATTGGACCAAAGGCTGCAAAGACGTAGCCTCCTGTTTGGGCAAGTCCAGAAAGTTGAGCTGTTTTTTCAGGTGTGCTGGATTTCATGGAGAAAGCGACCATGAGGTAAGGGAAGAGCGAACTAACGGAACTTCCAATCAGGGCATTTAATACCAACCAGTAGAAGAAGTTGCTGGTCGGGATTAAGAGCATGGCTACCCCCAGAATCCCTGCTCCGACAACAATCGTCAGCATCAAGCGTCGATTGCGATCGGATAACCGTGTCGTTAAACTTGGGATCGTCAAGGAGAATGGGAGACTGATCAGAGTAAACACGGAGGCCAGTAGTCCAGATTCAACCTTTGAAAGGCCAGCTTGAACAGCCATGGTCGGAAGCCAGGTCATACTTGTGTAGAAAAGCAGTGACTGCAAGCCTCCGAAAATCATGATAGCCCAGACATATTTATTGGTATACCACTTGCTACTAGATTCCGTAGTAGCAGCCTTTGAGTCGGTGGTTGTAGCGAAGGTTAGGAATCCAGATGACCAAAGCAAGAGCACACAAGGCTGTCAAGATGTTGACCAAACCTTGCCAAGAAGTGGCTTTGGTGATCGGAACGGCCACAGAAGAGGCGATCGCTGTGGACATCCCCATAGAAGTGATGTACAAAGTGGTCAGAATGCCTAGTTGACGGGGTCTGTTCGCTTGAATCAGGCTTGGAAGCAGCACATTGAGAAAGGCGATGCCAGCTCCAATCAAGATGGTTCCCAGATAGAGGAAGGGGAGGTTGATAATCCGAATGGCAGATCCGATCGTAATCGCGATCAAAACTAGGAAAAAGAGGCGCTCAATCCCCAACCTTTTAGCAAATTGAATCGCAAAAGGTGAGAAAATGGCAAAGGTGAGAAGTGGTAAGCTAGTCAATAGTCCCAGAGAGCTCACATCTACCCCCAAACCAGCAGCGATGTCAGACAAGACCGTCGGAAGCGTAGTAAATGGTGTTCGTAAAACAATCCCAAGCATAATGATGCCCGGGATGAATAGCGTAGAATGTGTTTTTTTCATAAATCCTCCTCAGACAAAAATTCTCTTCATTATAACATAGATCGAGCATAAATTGGAGTATTAGTACAAATGAAGGAGAAGGGACGTAGTTCTCACTGTCGTTCGAACAGCGTCAACGTACCTAAGCTCGCTAACGTTCGCTAAAGGAATAAGGAACGTAGTTCTCACTACCGTTCGAACTGCATCAACGTACCTAAGTTCGTCTAAGCCCCTATTGGACTTGACTCACTAAGAATCGTAAGGACCGTAGTTTTCGCTTCGCTCAAACTGCATCAATATCTCTAAATTCGGTTGAACTCTCTGAGTTTACCTCATTAAGCATTATAAGGACCGTAGTTCTCACTGTCGTTCGAACTGCGTCAACGTACCTAAGTTCGTCTAAGCCCCTATTGGACTTGACTCACTAAGGTACGTAGAAAAAGCCACCGGTTTTGGTGGCTCTTATAGGGAGATTATTATGAAAAAGTTTAGGATTTTCTATCAAACAAAGTTAGGAGGTCTTTATTTGATGGTTTTATTATAAGGTGGTTTGCTTAAAGAAATCTTAAGAAAAGGCGCTGATCGAAAGAATCGGTCTAAAGTCTGAGATATCTTTATTCGCTGAAGAAATCAATGCCAGTTTTGTTGAGTTCATTGACCCGCAACATGAATTTTGTTTTGATTTGAACAAGCGGGTTTCCGAAAATTTTCAAGTGCAATCAAACCTTCAAGGGCTTTCAGGACCTGTTTGGCACGGTAGATCCCCTTCCTTGTCATTTAAGCCAAGGAGGGCATAGACCTGCATAAATTCTAACTGCATGGAAATACTGGTGTTTAAAATCGGTTTGCGCTTGCGAAGCTGGTTAATCGATTGAAGAAAATTCAGAGCTTCTAAGTAGAGTTCTTTTTTAATAAGATAGTTGGCTAGATTTAAACAGTAAAGAGGCCAATGCATTGGCAGAGTAGGCAGAATAACTGCTTTCAAAAAGTTCCAAGGATTCCTTTCGAATCTTAGCGACGACTTCATAGGGCAAGACAGATAAAAGGGCAATGGTGAAGTCTTGCTCAATTTCATTTTGATAGGCAAACGGCACTTCTTGAGCGATTCGTTGAATCGAGACAGGTGCGTCCTCCAGGTGGATTTCTTTTCCCATCGCGTTATTGACATTGATTTCAAGCGAGCGCAAATAGAGTTGCCAGAGCTCTTTGTTCTCCTCGGCAACAGGTGATTTTTCGTGCTTTAAGCGCTCAATAATGGACAGAAAATCCATGTTTTCTTGATTGATGTGCTTCATCAAAATGGGGCTGAAATTTTGAATGGTTAAGCCAGGATAATGGGACAAAAAGGTGTCCCAATCCACCCCCATAGACAGCAAGAGACGAGAGAAGGTCTCGATGGTTACTCCTTTTTGAGAACGCTCAAATTGGCTGAGGAACTGAGGTGAGACAATGTCTGCAGCGACTTCTTTTAGAGAAAGACCGCGTGCTTCACGAATTTTACGGAAATGTTGGACCAAATGGCGAAGATGAGGACATAGGGGGACTTCCTTTCAATTATCATACCATTAGTATACCTCAAAAAAGGCTGGAATTAAACTCAGAGTTTAATTTTTGACAAAAAAACTAGAAATTCTTTGTTTTTTAAGAAAAATGAAACTATAGTTTACATGGCCCTTTTTTAGGAAGGGATTTTTGATAAAATAAGGTCAATTCTAGAAGATAAGCTTATAACAAAAGGAGATTTTGACAATGACGACACAAGAAATTTTACAGCTATTAGATGAAAAGCGCGTGCTAACAGCCCCTGCAGCAGTTGCTTGGGATGAAGTTCAACGGCAACAAAATCGTTTAAATAAAGCAGCGAAGAGACTCAATGGGCCAATCACGGTCACACTGGCCCTCAATCTTCTTTTTGCCTTTACGATTTTTCTCTTAGAACAAAGTCACCTCATGCACGGTTTTCTATTGATGCTCGGATTGATGGGTGGGTTGATTGCGATCAAATATTTTGTATTTGTAGCCCCAGCCAAGCAGGCTCTTGCCAATGCCCAGGCTCTTTATAACCAGGAAATCAGCCAACCAGCCTACCAACAAGGGATGCAAGGTTTCCCACAAAAATTTTACAATTACCACGACCTCTTCCGACTATATAACTTAATTGCAGAAGGCCGAGCCTCTACCTTGCCAGAAGCCTACAATCTGCTTGAAATGCAACAATTCCAAGAAACGCAAGTGAATCTGCAAGAGGAAGCCAATGCCCTACAAGCTGATATCGCACGTAGCTCAAGGGTCAGCGCCGTTGCTAATGTAGTCACTGCTTACAATACTTATCGCATCCACAAAGATATGTAATGTCAAAAAGATAAAAGATGAAAAAACCTCCCGAGAGTCATGATCGAAAAATCAGAGCTCTCGTGGAGGTTATTTTGTTGTCCTGTAAAAAGTAGTTCCAAACGGCATCCATGTACTTAAGTTTACTGGTGCTCGTAAAGAGAATAAGGACCGTAGTTCTCACTGTCGTTCGAACTGCATCAACGTACCTAAGCTCGCTGATGCTCGTAAAGAGAATAAGGACCGTAGTTCTCACTGTCGTTCGAACTGCATCAATGTACCTAAACTCGCCGATGCTCGTAAAGGTACGTAGAAAAAAGCCACCGGTTTTGGTGGCTCTTATAGGGAGATTATTATGAAAAAGTTTAGGATTTTCTATCAAACAAAGTTAGGAGGTCTTCATTTGATGGTTTTATTATAAGGCTGATTTCTTAAAGAAAACTTAAGAAAAGACACTGTTTATAAGAATCGGTCTTAGGTCTGATATTTTTTACAACAGAAACTATTTAGATTTTTTTCTAAATAGAGTTGACAAAACCATCCGAGAGTACTAGAATCTATTTAGAAAGAAATCTAAATAGATTAGAGGAGATAGAGAATGAATTTTGCGCAAACATTTAAAGCTTTATCAAATCCGATAAGAAGAAGTATCTTAGAACTGCTAAAGGCGGGAAAATTATCTGCTGGAGATATCGCTAGCCACTTTGATGTGGCAGGGGCGACCATTTCCCATCATTTAAGCCTCCTCAAGCAGGCAGATTTAATTCGAGAGGAAACAGAAAAGAATTTTATCTACTATGAACTCAATACTTCTGTCTTGGAGGATTTAATGGTCTGGCTCGTTGATTTGAAAGGAGACTCTACTGATGAAAACGAATAAAAAACTATTGCTATTAACTTCTATGGTGATCCTTTTCCCCATGCTTTGGGGGCTGATGATTTGGTCGCAATTACCTAACCAAATCCCGATTCACTTCAATTTTGCTGGCCAGCCCAATAACTTCCAATCGAAACCCCTGGTTGTGTTTGGTCTTCCTATTTTCGATCTCATGGTGCATCTGTTTATGATCTTTATGATCGGTCGCGATTCTAAGAATAGCGCTATGAATGAAAAAATGATCAGAGCGATTTACTGGTTGACCCCAATCGTTTCCTTAAGTACCTTCCTATCTCATCTATAGCAAGGCGCTAGGCTCTACGACCAATCCCTCTATTGTTGTTTCGGTTTTGCTAGGCCTCATCTTTGTAATCATGGGCAATTACATGCCTAAGTTGAAAGTGAATCACACGGTTGGGATCCGTCTGCCTTGGACCTTACAGAGTGAAGATAACTGGCACAAAAACCATCGCTTGGCAGGGAAGTTGTGGGTCCTCGGAGGGTTGATCCTTCTACTTGAAGCAGGCCTTCAATTCGCGTTTTCTTATGTACTGGTGCTGGTCATCCTCACCATTGTTCTCATTCCGATCCTATATTCTTATCAATTAAGTCGGAAAGATTGTTAGTTTAAAAAGCAACCAGAGAAGAAGCAGTCGTGAACTGTTTCTTTTCCGGTTGTTTTTGCTTGTTTTCATAAGAATAGATTAGATTACATCTAAACATACGCTCTTGATAAATCTGAAGCAGTTGACATTTACCTTAATAAGATTAATCAAATTCGAGAAGAAAAAAGTAGTGATTCGATTGATTTATATTGCAATGTACACAAATGAACAAAAAGAAAAAAGCCTTTGAAATGTTGATTTCAAAGGCTTTTGTTTACTCAATTATTTAACTTCTATATAGATATCAACCGATATCAACTTTCTATTTTGAAATACCAAAATACTTGATATTATATGTTTTTGAAACTAGTTTCAAAGTGCTAATATTGACATGCAACAATTAAGTGGTAGAATAGAAATAGAACATGAATTGTTAACTAGAAAGGAATAATCTCGGAAACAATATTGTTAACATTTTCATGTAAAACAGGAAAAATGATGTGCAATGAACTTAGTTTTATTGTATTTCAATAGTTGCTCAAAGTAAAGATGGCGTCCATTATATGTCCCATTGTTATTTCCTCTACAAAAATGTAAGCGCATACACAATGGGGCATGTTTTCGGTTGTATCACTCAGACTTTACAGGATATATTAGAGAGGTGTAATTTATGAAACGCTTTAAGAATGTAATTGTTCGTATTCCTGGAAGAGGAATTAGTGAAGGTATTACTTCTAATCCAGAACTTGGAAAACCTGTTTATGAAAGTGCATTAGTTCAGCATGAACATTATGTTGAAGCTTTAACTAAATGTGGAGTCAAAATTAATGTGTTACCACCAAATGACGATTTTCCAGATTCATGTTTTATGGAAGATACTGCACTCTGTACAGATAAATGTGCTATAATTTCCAGACCAGGTGCGGATACTCGTCGAAATGAGACTCAACTAGAAGACTTCCGTAAACTGCTATCTAGTTTTTATTCAAATGTTCATGAAATTAAAGCTCCAGGAATGGTTGAACCTGGCGATATTATGATGGTTGGCGATACCTTCTATGTTGGGAAATCAGCCCGTACAAATGATGAAGGTTTTGCACAGATGAAGAAATATTAGAGGGATATGGTAAAACGGTCATTCAAGTCCCGTTGGAAGAAGTATTGCATCTTAAGACAGGAGTCAATTATTTAGAGGATAATAATTTATTGGTTGCTGGTGAATTTGTTGATAATCCTTTATTTGAATCATTTAATAAGATAGTTGTTGATTCTGATGAAGCATATGCCGCAAACTGTATATGGGTTAATGGAACTGTTATTGTTCCAGCCGGATATCCTAAGGTTCAATCTGCCGTTGAACATTTAGGATATGATGTTCTTGTTGTCGATACCTCTGAATATCGTAAAATTGATGGTGGTTTGAGCTGTCTTTCATTACGTTTTTAATAAAACAATATATATGATGGGATAAAGATTTTCTTTTTCCCATCATATTTAAAAAATAATTTAATTTTTATGGGGAGGATAGTTATATGACTGAGAAAAATACTGTCCAACAAAATGTTAGTCTACTCGGCTTAGTTGCTTTAACAGTTACTACGGTAATAGGTGCAGGGGTTTTTAATTTACCACGTGATTTAGCAAAATCTGTAGCTCCAGGCCCTGCTTTAATTGCACTAGTATTTGCAAGTATTGCCTTTGCTGTTTTCGTTTACTGTTTGAAATATCTACAAGATCACTATCCAGATTTAGACGCAGGAATTTTTAGTTTTCCAGAACAAGGATTTGGAAAGTTTATTGGATTTTTATCTTGTGTAGGATATTGGCTATCTATTGTTGTAGGTAATATTTCATTAGGAGTACTTTCGGTAAGTTCTCTTGGATATTTTATTCCAATGTTTCGTGGGGGAAATAATATCCCTTCTTTAATTCTGTTATCAGTTATTTTATGGGTCTTCTACTATATATGTGCGTCAGGAGCGAGAAACGCTTCATTAGTTAATACTGTTATTTGGTTTGCAAAAATGATTCCAATTGTAGTATTTATTATAGCTTTATTGATGGCATTTAAGGTAGATGTATTTAACTCTGGACTGTGGGAAAACGCTTTTGCTTCAAATGATTTACCTTCATCTATAAATGGTCAAATTGGAACAGCTATGAGTTCAACTATTTGGGTGTATGTTGGTATTGAAGGGGCATTAATCTATTCTGCACGTGCGAAATCGAAATCAGATGCATCAAAAGCAATTGTGATTTCTTATATTGTAATTGCAGTGACGTATCTCTTGCTGACCTTCTTAACCTTTGGAGTACTTTCACAAGTGCAAGTTTCAAAAATGGAAGTACCTGCATTAGGTGGCATATTAGAGGCAGTCGTAGGCAAATGGGGAGCAATTCTAATGAACCTAGGTATTGCACTTTCAGCAATGGGATGTTGGTTCGGATGTTGTTTATTTGCTGGTGAAATTTTAGATGTTGCAGCGAAGCATGAAATTGTCCCTAAATTCTTTGGTGTTGAAAATACTGTTGGGCAACCAACAAATTCATTACTGGTATCCACAATTATTCAACAAGCATTTTTCATTACCATTATAATCAATGAATCAATTTATAATGTTATGGCTTTATTTGCTTCAAGTACAATGTTGGTTCCATATTTCACAGTTAGTTTGACTATGATTAAAAATCAATCAGGTTTGATAACGGTTTTAAATTGAATGCTTTGCTTGGTTGTATTTCAACTATTGCAATGGGATATTTGATGTATTCAACAGGCTGGAAGTATATTATTATTACAGCACTTCTTTTCGCCCCTTGTATGATTGTTTACTATTTGGCTCGTAAAGAAAATAATAAGAAATTCCTCACTAATATCGAAAAAATTATTGCCCTAGTAATAGTAGCCTTGGCAATTGTCAGTCTAGTCCTGATTTTTAACGGTACAATTGATTTATCTACCATGTAAAAAATAATAATAATAGATTTGAGGTGAACAACGTGGGTTATCCAAAGTTTGTTATTGATAAGAAAAAGTTAAAACATAATGCCAAAAATGTATTAGACATGTGTAATGATATTGGAATTGAGGTTGTTGGTGTAATAAAAGGAATTAACGGACTTGAAGAAATTATTAAGACATTAATAGATGCAGGTTTTAAAACGTTGGCTTCTTCGCGACTATCTCAATTGAAAAGAGTAAAAGAGATTAATCCAAATATTCTTACTTACGACTTACGTATACCAATGCTTAGTGAAGTTGATGAATTAGTTTCTTGTGCAGATATTAGCTTGAATTCTTCGTTAGAGATTTTAAAAGAATTAAACCGGGCTGCTTCAGAGCAAAATAAAATTCATAATGTGATTATTATGACTGAATGTGGTGATTTGCGTGAGGGAATTTTTGACGAAGAGGAATTGCTGAATACAACACGTACTGTTGAACAAGAATTAAAAAACTTACATTTATTAGGCGTTGGAACAAATCTAGGGTGTTATGGCTCAATTATGCCTACCCCAGAAAAAATGATGGAACTGATTTCAAAGGCTGAAAAAGTTAGTAAAGCAATTGGACGTAGGATTGAGGTTGTTTCTGGGGGTGCTTCAACTAGTTTACCTTTAGTTGCAAAGGGATCTATGCCAGAGGGTATCACGCAGCTAAGAGTTGGGGATGCGTTGTATATTAGTGATTTGGATGATTGCTTTGATTATAAGGTATTTCCTGATGAAGATGAAGCATTTACGCTACAGGCGGAAATTGTTGAATTGAAAAACAAACCAAGTCATCCAATTGGTACAATTGCAGTTGATGCATTTGGAAACAAGAAGGAATATGAAGACAAAGGTATTCGTCGCAGAGCTCTGATAGCGGTTGGAAGGCAAGATTTAGGAGATTGTTTACATCTTCGGCCATTAGACTCAAACATTGAAGTAATTGGTGGTAGTAGCGACCATACGATATTAGATATTACTGAAAGCGAACATTGTTACGAATTAGGAGATATTGTTAGTTTCCATGTAATGTATGAAAATCTATTGATGTTAAGCCAATCTGAGTATGTTGAAAAAGAATATATTTAGAAGAATATGATTGCTGGAGGAAGTAATATGATAAAATATGAGAATATTATTGCTAGAAAACCATGTAAAGCAATGCTTGAAGGAATTAGTACAGGAATGTTCAGTGACGATAAGCCTATATATGAAAAAGCAATTAGTCAGCACCAAGAATATGTTGATGCAATTGAAAGTTTAGGAGTAAAAGCACTGGTTCTTGAAGCTTTAGAGGAATACCCAGATTCATGTTTTGTTGAAGATCCAGCAGTAGTAATGAAAGAATGTGCAATTATTACTAATTCCCCAAGAGAATCGAGGAACGGTGAAAAATTTGAAATTGAACCTGCTATAAAGAAATTCTACGCTGACGAACAAATCTTTCACATTGAATCCCCAGGAACGATGGAAGGTGGAGATGTAATGCTTGTAGGAAAACATTTCTATGTAGGTTTATCTGATCGTACCAATAAAGAAGGTGCTAAACAATTTGGTGAAATAGTTTCTCAATTCGGTTACACTTCTTCCACAATACCAGTGACAGAAGGTTTGCATTTGAAAGATTTTGTGATTTATCTAGAAAATAACAATATGTTGGTTAGTGCAAAAATGAATGAAGTTCCCGAGTTCAGAGAATTTAATAGATTTGTAGTTCCTAAAGAGGAATTATATGCAATTAATAGTTTGTATATAAATGGCACAGTGTTAGTTCCTGCTGGATACCCAAAAACATTAGAACATATAAAAAATCTAGGTTACCCTGTAAAAGTCGTTAATACAGACGAATTTAAGAAAATCGATGGTAGTTTAACCTGTTTATCTTTGCGTTTCTAATTTGTTTAGTTACCCTCAAGAATAAAAAGATTATTTTAAAATACTATTGAGAGTAATTTTCCATTACTTACAGCAAAAGAAACACTCTAATTCACATTCTGATATGAGACCTCTTAAGTAGACATGGTAAATACCCAAATCTATTTAAGAGGTCTTATTATGGATTCCATATTTCCTATGGTAGTTTTACTCACTACAGAAATTATAGAGCCCAAAAATGCAGGCTTGTTAAGTCTGCATTTTAGATTCTGAAAATTTTGGAAAAGTAAGATAAAGGATAAACATTAGTTTTTGAACAGGTTTAATGTTTAATACATAGTCATGAAATCTCCAAGATTTTTGATTTGTTGTTTAATAATATGGTATTGTTCGGTTGAACTTTTGGGGAGAACATATCTTGTAGAGCGTCCCTTACCTTCTATCTCAATATACTTTTTATTTTGTAGAGATTTCAGGTTTTCTCTAAATTTATATTCGGTCATTAAAGAATTTTCGAGGACATCATTTTTAGTAATGCTACCATTTTTTATGATATATTCAAGTATTATCTTTTCATTATCTGATATGTCTGAATAAGAAGATAATAAATCTACTTTCCAGATTGTAACAACAGTACTATCAAAGGTAGTGCTTACTTCAGGAATTTTTAGTTTATATTTTTCGGAAATATCAAAAATTTTCGGTCCGCCTGACCCAGCTTTTTCTGACATCCCAATTCTACGGAATAATGAAGAGATTGTACTGTTTCGCGTTTTGGAAGTTCCGCCATGTATAAATTCAGGAATAGAAATTTTCATCTTACCTGGATTTTTAAATTCATAGAAGTCTTGATAAGCCGTAATAACTATAGGAGAATCAAAATCATAGTAAGCATGCATTAAGCAATTTACTAAAGCTTCACGTATAGATTCAGATAGGTCTTTCTTGAATGGTAAACGATGAGCAGATTCGTTATTAAACTCAAATCTATCATTTGTTGTAGTAGTTAATTTCTTATATGCTAAATTGAAAAAGTCGAACATGTTTAAATCAGGGTACATCATATCACCTGTTGAAATTCTATCGTTCCACCTAGTTGAAAGAGAGGTATCTTTTTCAAAATAGTCTAGTTGAAATTTTGGATAACGAGAAATGATAGAGTTATACTTTCCAAAGAATATCAGTCCTCCTGCGGTTAATTTATATGTATTATTTGTTCTATCTTTTTTAAATACACCAATTTCGATTAGAAAATCTCTCAAAGAAATGCTATTATATTTTGTGTTTCCAGTAAGTTCAATTAATAACTTTTTGTAATGTTCTATTGTATCTAAATTTAGGTCGTTTTCATCAAAATTATTAAGTAACTCACTATCAATATCATCATGAGAACTCGTCATCAGATACTTGAGCTCTTCTTTGTCAAGTCGAACATCACCTTCACCTAATCTTTTATATGATTCACGATAATCATTTTTTAGATGAACAGGTTTTTGGTCAGGGTTGGCTTCTCTTACAGTGACTACTATGAGTTGTTTATCTTTGTTTGGAATGTCAATGTATTCAATGTCATTATCAGTAAGTAGATTACAACTAACTTTTTGTTTGTTTGCAACCAAAGCAAATAAATTGTTTCGTATTTTTTGAGGATTATTGACTCCTTGGTAGGGGTCGATATTTTTTTCATCTATTCCGAGAATTATTTTTCCGCCATTGGTATTTGCAAATGCTGAGTAGGTTTCCCAGAAAGATTTTGGTAGACTATTTTCAGCTTTTTTGTATTCTAAATCAACCCCTTCAAAAATTAAGTTCATTTTTTCCCTTTCCTAAAATACAATATTTCTTAAAGTTTTTTACGATTATCACGCGAAAAAATAAATTTGATAGATAACTACTAATCCTTGATTTCATAGTCTTTCTAAGATGTCATCTTAAACCGTCGTGCGAAAATCACGCGAAAATCACGCGAATATTTTCCATCAAAATTCGATTTAAAAGCTTGTAGGACTTTTAATTGTGAAAGATAAAACAGGCAGATTTAATTGGAACTTTTTGATGGAATTTTTAAAGCACTATTGCGTGAATATATAATTCACTCTATTATAACACAATGATAAGAATAAATAGATGTCGGAGTATACATAGGAAAAAGAGAAACCTTATCGTGAAGTTTCTCTTGCTTTTAATTGTCCGAATCTTTATTTTTATTTCAAAAAAAGTAGTGAAAAAGGTAGTGATTCGGTTGGTTTTTAGTGCAATAGTTCGCATTTGGCAAAAAGAAAAAGTCGTTGAAATTGATTTTCAACGACTTTTTAAACTCAATTATTTAACTTCTGTAAACACGACGTGTTTGCGAAGTTTTGGTGAGTATTTCTTCAATTGAAGACGGTCTGGAGTGTTACGTTTGTTTTTAGAAGTAAGGTACAAGCGTTCACCAGATTCTTTGTGTTCAAGTGTAATATTTACGCGCATGGTATCTCCCTTCTATTATTCAGCTGATGCAGCTTTAGCGATCTTACGTCCTTTGTAGTATCCTTTAAGTGATACACGGTGTGAACGTGAGTAATCTCCAGTTGCTTCGTCAAAGTTTACAGATGGAGCTGTTACTTTGTAGTGCGTACGACGTTTGTTTTTCTTCGCTTTTGATGTGCGACGTGCAGGTACTGCCATTTCGTTTTTCTCCTTTTAAGATATAAATTCAATTAGGTTTGATTTTCATCAACTTTAACAGTATAACAAAACTTTTTTGTAAAGTAAAGTTACTTGACAAAAAATTGTTAAAAAAATCTCCCGCCCCATCAAATGGAACAGGAGTTCTCCTTAAAGGTCTATTTCAAATGGCTCATCAATCGTTTCCGAAACGTATTTGCCATCCTTTTTTCGTTGTTTGACACATTCTGTCAGCAGGTACTCGATCTGCCCATTGACCGATCGAAAGTCATCTTCTGCCCATGATGCGATAGCAGCATATAACTTGGCTGACAATCTAAGTGGAATCTGTTTTTTCTTTTGGTCAGTCATTCTTAATAGAGACTTCCCGTATTAACAATTGGTTGTGCATCATGATTGCCACAGAGAACGACAAGAAGGTTCGAAATCATGGCAGCCTTCCGTTCTTCGTCTAGCTCTACAATCTCTCCTTCGCTCAGGCGTTCAAGGGCCATTTCAACCATCCCAACTGCTCCGTCGACAATCATCTTCCGCGCATCGATAATGGCAGAAGCTTGTTGGCGTTGAAGCATGACAGCTGCGATTTCTGGAGCATAGGCCAAGTAGGTAATACGAGCTTCTAGAATTTCGAGTCCAGCATCTTTTACACGTGCTTGAATCTCTTCTCGAATACGACTGGCCACAATTTCACTGGAGCCTCTTAGGCTACCCTCATCTGCCTGGCCGTCTCCTGTCGTATCGACATTAGGAGCTACATCATAAGGATAGATACGGACAATATTACGAAGAGCACTATCACACTGCAATGAGAGATATTCTTTGTAGTTATCCACATTGAAGACTGCTTTAGCCGTATCCACTACACGCCAAGTGACTGCAATACCGATTTCTACAGGATTTCCCAAACAGTCATTAATCTTCTGACGAGAGTTGTTCAAGGTCATCACTTTTAAGGAAATATTTTTTTTACCTGTCTCGATAGAAATATTGTTACCTTCTGCTGTTTTACGGACAGACATGGGTGACTTGGTGGTGACATCACCACTTTGGCCCAAGCGGGTGTTATTGGCAGGATTGACAGCGACACAGAAGGGGTTGACAAAGTAAATACCCGCTTCTCGAATGGTTCCAATATAGTTCCCAAACAAGGTCAAAACCAAGGCCTCTTGCGGTTTAATGATTTTGATCCCCGCATAGCACACCAGACTAGCAATAAAGAGAAAAATACAGGTAATAACTGCAATCGCAAGTGGAAAACCTTCTGGTAGACTAGCAATCGCACTAATAAATGCTAAAACTAAGACGAGATCCCCAACTAGCAAGCCTATAAGGGTAGCTAAGCCGTTTTTCTTTTGGGTTAAAATTTTTTCTTCCATGGGACGAACCCTTCTTTCTTTGTGATATCTAAATGATATCACTTTGCTAACAAAAGTCAAGATATAACTGTAAATTATTTTAGCAAGAAAGCGAGCAAGCTGAATTGTCTGAAAATTCAAGAATTTTCTTCTGTCGTTGGGCCTTCTTTTATGCTATAATGGTAAAAAATGAAACGAGAGGAATGACATGACAGAATTAGACAAACGCCATCGTAGTAGTGTCTACGATAGCATGGTAAAATCTCCCAACCGTGCCATGCTTCGCGCGACGGGAATGACCGATGAAAGTTTTGAGAAACCGATTGTTGGAGTGATTTCGACATGGGCGGAAAATACCCCTTGTAACATCCACCTTCACGATTTTGGAAAATTGGCTAAAGAAGGTGTGAAAGATGCAGGTGCTTGGCCAGTCCAATTTGGGACCATTACGGTTGCGGACGGGATTGCTATGGGGACTCCTGGTATGCGCTTCTCCCTAACATCTCGCGATATCATTGCGGATTCTATCGAAGCAGCTATGGGTGGTCACAACGTTGATGCTTTTGTAGCCATCGGGGGCTGTGATAAGAACATGCCTGGTTCGATGATTGCCATTGCCAATATGGATATCCCAGCGATCTTTGCTTATGGTGGGACTATTGCCCCAGGGAATCTTGATGGAAAAGATATCGACCTGGTTTCGGTTTTCGAAGGAATTGGGAAATGGAATCACGGTGATATGACGGCTGAAGAAGTGAAGCAACTGGAATGTAACGCCTGCCCTGGCCCTGGTGGCTGTGGTGGGATGTATACGGCCAACACCATGGCGACAGCGATCGAGGTCCTTGGGATGAGTCTTCCTGGTTCCTCTTCTCACCCTGCTGAATCAGCGGATAAGAAGGCCGATATCGAAGAAGCAGGTCGTGCTGTTGTCAAGATGCTGGAAATGGGACTCAAGCCATCTGACATCTTGACCCGTGAAGCCTTTGAAGATGCTATTACCGTGACCATGGCGCTAGGTGGTTCCACCAATGCCACTCTTCACTTGCTCGCGATTGCTCATGCGGCTAACGTTGACTTGACCCTTGAAGACTTCAACGATTTCCAAGAGCGCGTGCCTCACTTGGCGGACTTGAAGCCTTCAGGGAAATATGTCTTCCAAGACCTTTATAATGTTGGTGGTGTGCCAGCCGTCATGAAATATCTTCTTAAGAATGGTTTCCTTCACGGGGATCGCATCACCTGTACTGGTAAAACAGTAGCTGAGAACTTGGAAGCCTTCGCTGATTTGACGCCAGGTCAAAAGGTTATCATGCCACTTGAAAATCCAAAACGTGCAGATGGTCCATTGATCATCCTGAAAGGGAACTTGGCTCCAGAAGGGGCGGTTGCCAAAGTATCAGGTGTGAAGGTCCGCAAGATCACGGGTCCTGCTAAGGTCTTTGACTCAGAAGAAGCTGCCATTGAAGCCGTTCTTTCGGATGAAATCGTGGATGGCGACGTTGTCGTTGTCCGTTTCGTAGGTCCTAAGGGTGGTCCTGGTATGCCGGAAATGCTGTCCTTGTCATCTATGATCGTTGGGAAAGGCCAAGGGGACAAGGTAGCCCTTTTGACAGACGGTCGCTTCTCAGGTGGGACTTATGGTCTCGTTGTTGGTCACATTGCGCCTGAAGCTCAGGTCGGTGGACCAATCGCCTACCTCCACACAGGGGACATGGTAACAGTTGACCAAGATACCAAAGAAATCACCATGCACGTTTCAGACGAAGAGTTAGCGAAACGTAAAGCTGAAACAGCCTTGCCACCACTGTATAGCCGTGGGGTTCTGGGTAAATATGCCCACATCGTTTCTTCAGCATCACGTGGTGCTGTAACCGACTTCTGGAATATGGAACAGTCTGGTAAACAATAATTGCAAGGACGACTTTGTCCAAAGAGAGAGTGGGACAGAAATCGGTAATTCGTTAGAATTCGATTTCGTCGTCCCACCTCCGCACAATTGAGTAGGGCTGTAAAAGCTGATGAAATCAGCGTAGTAGAGCCCACTCAACTACTGCGTCTTGCTCGACAATCCAAAAATAATTGAGAGGCTAGGACTTTTGTCCCAGCCTCTTTTTGGGCTCAAAGTCGCTATTTTTAACCCTGTCGCTGAAACGTATGAATATTACTTTTTGGGGGATTTGGGTATATCATCTGTCATTTTTCTTGTAAATCCGTCTATAATTTGCTATAATTGTGACTAATCGAATCAATCCTTTAATACTGTCCAGAGAGGCAGGCAAGGAGCTATGGAAATGAAAGGCCTGGGAAGACCAGCCTATATTTTGTGTATCTCCTTGTTGTGGGGGATTTTTTTGTATATTGAAAAGTGGTTTGATAAAAAAGAAATCGTCGATGATGGAGCATGAGCACTCCCTTACGATTTGGTCATCGAAGGTAGACGTTTTTTTCAGCCATAGCTTGTCGCATCTTAATTTTAGGAGGTTTTTACGATCGTGAATGACGTTAAATATGATGTGAATGATATGCCAAAACCAGGTTTATTGGTTGGTTTATCTTTCCAGCATTTGTTTGCCATGTTTGGGGCGACAGTGCTGGTGCCGATTTTAGTTGGGATTGATCCTGCCATTGCTTTGTTTTCATCTGGTTTGGGAACCTTGGCTCACTTAACCGTGACCAAGTATAAGATTCCAGCCTACATGGGATCTAGTTTTGCTTATATTGCTGCGATGCAGATGCTGATGAAGACTGATGGGATCGCAGCAGTTGCCCAAGGTGCCATGGCGGGCGGTTTGGTTTACTTGTTTGTAGCTCTGATTGTTAAGCATGCGGGTAAAGATTGGATTAATAAGGTCCTTCCACCAATCGTGGTTGGTCCCATTATCATGGTAATTGGTTTGAGTCTTGCGGCGAATGCAGTCACTGATGCGACAACCTTAAATAAAAGCTATAGTGGTTATGCTCTATTGATTTCGATGGTGACCCTCTTTGCGGTTATCCTATTTAACATGTATGGCAAGAAGATTGTCGGTGTCGTCCCAATTTTACTTGGATTAATTGTGGGCTATATTTTCTCATTGGCTCTTGGTTTGCTGACAGGACATAGTTTTGTCAATTTCTCAGAGGTAAGTGCGGCGCATTGGATTCAAGTTCCAAACTTTGACATTCCATTTGTGGATTATAGTTTTAAGCTCTATCCAAGTGCGATTTTGACTATGGCTCCGATTGCCTTTGTGACCATGACGGAACATTTTGGCCACCTCATGGTTTTAAATAGTTTGACTGAGCGTGATTACTTCAAGGATCCAGGGCTTGACCATACGCTTACTGGTGATGGCTTGGCACAGATTATTGCTGGATTCTTTGGAGCTCCTCCAGTAACTTCTTATGGGGAAAACATTGGGGTGATGGCCCTTAGTAAGGTCTACTCAGTTTACGTTATTTCAGGCGCAGCAGTGATTGCAGTTGTCATGAGCTTTATTGGGAAGCTATCAGCACTCTTGCACTCTATTCCAACTCCTGTATTGGGAGGCTTGTCTATTGCCCTCTTTGGGGTTATCGCTGCTAGCGGTTTGAAAATTTTAGTTGAACATAAGATTGATTTTGATAATAAAAAGAATCTCTTGATTGCAAGTGTGATCTTGGTATCAGGGATCGGTGGTTTGATGATTGACCTCGGTGGTCTTCAAATCACTGGTGTCGCAACGTCGACCATTCTTGGGATTGTGTTGTATCAAATCCTTCCAGAACCAAAAGCTGACGAGGCTTAGTCCATTCTGGTAGTGAAAAAGTTTGAATGGATTCAAACATTATAAAAAACGAGGAACAAACTCTGATGGCAGAGTTGGTGTTCCTCGTTTTTTTATGATGGATTGGATTCCCAAAGAGGCTTTCCTTCATTAAGTTGACTGCGTTTCTTAAATGGTAATGATTGTTATCGTGGTGGAAGACCAAGGGCGATGCGCCCGTATCGGCTGATTCGTGTAATTTTCCAAGCGGGTGACCAAGTCACTTCAACCTTGACATCTTCGATCCCCTCGATTTCTTTTAGGCGAGCGACGATTTCGATCGGAAGGCTCTCAGCACAGCTACAAGTCGTATCGGTAAAGGTCATAACCACCTTGCAAGTGCCGGTTTCATCTAGATGGATCTCGTAGATCAGTCCCAGGTTATAAACATCTAACTCAACATCGGTATCAAATACAAGCTCCAATTTTTCGATTAACGGCTTCTCTAGTGCGAGGGCGCGGTCATTGATTTTGATATCCTCTCTCATCGCAAGATCCTTTCAGTGTAGTATGGCTTCCATTTTCTCATAATTCGGCTGATAAGGCAAGAAGAGAAAGAGGTTTTGAACATGTCGATCGAAGGAAATTCGATCCAGCCTCCATTTCTCTTCGAATTTGTGGTAAAATAGAGGCAAAAGTAAGACAAAGGATGAAGGCTATGAAATTACAAAAACCAAAGGGACCCAGGATATCCTTCCTGGCGATTCAGCGAAATGGCAATATGTAGAAGGCTTTGCACGCAAGGTCTTTGCGCGATACAATTATGATGAAATCCGCACACCGATCTTCGAACATTATGAAGTCATCAGCCGTTCAGTAGGGGATACGACGGATATCGTTACCAAAGAAATGTATGATTTCTATGACAAGGGAGACCGTCATATCACGCTTCGTCCAGAAGGAACAGCTCCTGTTGTCCGCTCGTATGTAGAAAATAAACTCTTTGCGCCTGAGGTACAAAAACCAAGTAAGTTCTATTACATAGGCCCAATGTTCCGCTACGAACGTCCTCAAGCAGGTCGTTTGCGTCAATTCCACCAAATTGGGGTAGAATGCTTTGGATCGAGCAATCCTGCAACGGATGTCGAAACCATTGCCATGGCAGCGCAATTCCTGAAAGAACTAGGGATTGACAATGTGACCTTGCACTTGAACACCTTGGGAAGCCCTGCCAGTCGTCAGGCTTATCGTCAAGCCTTGATTGATTACCTCTTGCCAATGAAGGATCAATTGTCTAAGGACAGCCAACGTCGCTTAGAAGAAAATCCGCTTCGTGTCTTGGATTCAAAAGAAAAAGAAGACAAGGCGGTGGTTGAACAGGCTCCTTCCATCCTAGACTATCTAGATGAAGAAAGCCAAGCGCATTTTGATGCGGTTCGTCGGATGTTAGAAGATTTAGGTGTAGCCTATGTCATCGATACCAATATGGTGCGTGGCTTGGATTACTACAACCACACGATTTTTGAGTTCATTACAGAAATTGAAGGCAATGAATTGACAGTCTGTGCGGGTGGTCGCTATGATGGTTTGGTTGAATACTTCGGTGGCCCTGCGACAGCTGGTTTTGGATTTGGTATCGGTGTGGAACGGATCCTTCTCGTTCTTGAAAAGAAAGGCATTGAATTACCGATCGAAACAGGCCTAGATGCCTATATCGCTGTCCTAGGAGATGAAGTCAATGAAGCAGCGCTTAGCTTGGTTCAGGCCCTTCGAATCCAAGGTTTCAAGGCAGAACGTGATTACCTTGGACGCAAGCTCAAGGCACAATTTAAGTCAGCAGATGTCTTTGCGGCCAAAGCCTTGATTACCTTAGGAAGTAGTGAAGTTGAGAGCGGTCAAGTTACTGTGAAAAATAACCAAACTCGTCAAGAAGTAACGGTAGCTCTTGAAAGCTTGAAGAAAGACTTCCCATCTGTTTTAGCAGAGTTGGGATTGGCTTGATCAAGTCTTGCAGACACCTGAAAAACAGATTCGCATGGGAGTAGGGGCAAAATCGTTGCGCCTGCTCTCTTTTATCTAGCTTCTGTTTGCCGACCTTTGCCAAGATTTGGCGAAAAGCCGTTAAATTTTCTGACATTTATGATATAATGAGAAGACTACTAGTAAAGGAATGATCAGTCATGACATTAGTTTACCAATCAACACGAGATGAAAAAAATACTGTAACAGCTAGTCAAGCCATCCTTCAAGGATTGGCGACAGATGGCGGTTTGTTTACTCCAGTCTCTTATCCTCAAGTAGAGCTGGATTTTGATACCCTCAAAGACGCTTCTTACCAAGAAGTGGCCAAGCTTGTTTTGTCAGCCTTTTTGGACGACTTTACAGCAGAAGAGTTGGACTACTGTATTTCTCATGCTTATGACAGCAAGTTTGATACCCCAGCTATTGCTCCTCTTGTCAAACTCGATGGGCAATACAATTTGGAACTCTTCCACGGCTCCACTATTGCCTTTAAAGATATGGCTTTGTCGATCTTGCCTTACTTTATGACAACAGCAGCTAAAAAGCACGGTTTGGAAAATAAAATTGTCATCTTGACGGCGACTTCTGGAGATACTGGAAAAGCTGCCATGGCAGGTTTTGCTGATGTTCCAGGAACAGAGATCATTGTCTTTTATCCAAAAGATGGTGTCAGCAAGGTGCAAGAATTGCAAATGACGACTCAAACTGGGGACAATACCCATGTCATCGCGATCGATGGAAACTTTGACGATGCCCAAACCAATGTCAAACACATGTTCAATGATGTGGCGCTCCGTGAAAAATTAGCAGCCAACAAGATGCAATTCTCATCAGCCAACTCTATGAACATTGGTCGTTTGGTGCCTCAGGTTGTCTATTACGTATACGCCTATGCGCAATTGGTAAAGACAGGCCAAATCACAGCGGGAGAAAAAGTCAACTTTACCGTCCCAACAGGAAACTTTGGAAATATCTTGGCAGCTTTCTATGCCAAACAAATCGGTCTTCCAGTTGGAAAATTGATCTGTGCGTCAAATGAAAACAATGTCTTGACAGACTTCTTCAAAACACATGTCTATGATAAGAAGCGTGAGTTCAAGGTGACCACCAGTCCATCGATGGATATTTTGGTCTCTTCAAACTTGGAACGCTTGATTTTCCACTTGGTAGGCAATGATGCCACAAAGACCAAAGAATTGATGGAAAGCCTCGTTGCTACAGGTCAGTATCAATTATCCAACTTTGATGCAGACATCTTAGATTTGTTTGCGGCTGCATACGCAGATGAAGCAGAAACTGCTGCAGAGATCAAGCGGGTCTATGAAGCGTCTGATTACATCGAAGACCCTCATACAGCCGTAGCATCAGCCGTTTATCAAAAATACCGGACCCAAACAGGGGATGCTGCTAAAACAGTCATCGCCTCTACAGCAAGTCCTTATAAATTCCCAGTTGTAGCAGTAGAAGCGGTGACAGGCGAGACAGGTCTAGGCGATTTCGAAGCCTTGGCTAAATTACACACCCTCTCAGGTGTTCCTGTGCCACCGGCTGTAGACGGCCTTGAAACTGCACCGGTTCGCCATCGTACAAGCGTGGCAGCCAAAGACATGCAAGCAGCCGTAGAAGACTACTTGGGACTTTAATTCTCTGTATTAGAAAGATCAAAAGAGCCGTTTGGCTCTTTTATATACTCATGAATTCATACAAAAAAATCTTAAACATCGCCCTTCCTGCCATGGGTGAAAATTTCTTACAAATGCTGATGGGCATGGTGGACTCTTATTTAGTAGCTCACCTGGGCTTGATTGCTATTTCAGGTGTTTCCGTCGCAGGAAACATCATCACGATCTATCAGGCCATCTTTTTGGCACTGGGTGCGGCAGTTGCCAGTGTCATGTCCAAAAGCTTGGGTGAAAAAAATCAAGAAACCATTGCCTACCATGCGACAGAGTCACTGAAGGTGACCTTATTGTTGAGTGCTCTCTTAGGAGGGGCTTCGCTGTTATTTGGACGCCAGATGATTTCGCTGTTGGGGACCGAAGATGCAGTAGCCGAAAGTGGGGGGATTTACCTTTCCTTGGTCGGCGGGACCATTGTTCTCTTAGGGTTGATGACGACCCTGGGCTCGCTGGTTCGGGTAGCCAACAATCCACGCCTTCCCATGTATGTAAGCTTGTTGACCAATATTTTAAATGCTCTGTTCTCCTCTGTGGCTATTTTCCTTTTTGGCTGGGGAATTGTTGGAGCAGCTTTGGGGACTGTGCTAGCGCGTCTGGTTGGAGTCATCCTCTTGTGGCAAAAGGTCCAGTTACCCTTTGCTCCCCTTCGTTGGGGATTGGATCGTAGGCTCTTGAACTTAGCACTTCCAGCTGCCGGAGAGCGACTGATGATGCGAGCTGGAGATGTGGTGATCATTGCGATCGTGGTTGCTTTTGGAACCGAGGCAGTCGCAGGAAATGCCATCGGAGAGACCTTGACCCAGTTTAACTACATGCCGGTGTTTGGGGTGGCCACAGCGACGGTCATGCTCGTAGCACGGAGCCTCGGTGAAGGTGATCTTGAGCAGATTGACCACCTTCGAAAGCAGTCTTACTGGTTGTCCTTTGTGTTGATGTTGCCCATTGCTCTGGGTATCTTTTTGGGGGGCACCCTTCTGACCCATCTCTACACCCAAGATACAAAAGCAGTAGAAGCTAGTTTATCGGTTGTCCTCTTTTCTTTGTTGGGAACGCCGTTTACGGCAGGGACAGTCATCTATACAGCTGTTTGGCAAGGCTTGGGAAATGGGAAGCTTCCATTTTATGCGACGACGATTGGCATGTGGGTCATTCGAATTGGAGCCGGTTATCTGCTTGGAGTAACCCTTGGCTTTGGCCTTCCAGGGGTCTGGACGGGGACGCTGCTCGACAATGGCTTCCGTTGGCTATTTTTGAGTCAGCTATATAGACGAAAAGTAGGAGAGAAGAAAAAATGACAAAACGAGCCTTTATTTGGGATTTGGATGGGACCTTGCTAGATTCCTATGATGCTATTCTGGCAGGTCTTGAGGAGACCTATGCAACTTATCAGCTTCCCTTTGACCGAGCCAGCATTAAAGATTTCATCTTGAAGCATTCGGTTCAAGATCTTTTAGTAGCCGTGGCGGAGGAGTATCATCTGGATGTAACTGACTTGAATCGTCGCCGAGCTGAAAGTCTAGCGGAGAAAAATGCCCAGGTCCTTCTGATGGATGGGGCGCGTGATGTCCTATCCTGGGGACAAGAAGCTGGAATTGAGCAGTTTGTCTATACCCATAAGGGAGAAAATGCCTTTGTCATCCTGCGGGACTTGGGCTTGGAATCTTTTTTTACAGAGATTTTGACCAGTCAAAGTGGTTTTGCCCGCAAGCCTGACCCAGAAGCTGCTAGGTATCTGATGGAGAAGTACGGGTTGGAGCTAGAAAATACCTACTATATTGGGGATCGGAGCCTGGATATTGACTTTGCAAGAAATAGCCAGATTCAGAGTATCAATTTCTTGACGTCTGACTATCAAGGCAATCGTCAGATGAACACCTTACTAGATATTCCAGTTATTTTAAACGCTGAAAAGAATCTGTAAAGAATTTGTTTTCATTTTGAAATAAAGTCGTAAGCTTTCTTTAAGAAATGTCCGCTATAATAGAACCATAAACAAAGACCTCCTAACTTTGTTTAGAAAAATCCTAAAACTTTTCTTTTTCATAATAATCTCCCTAAGAGTCGCCAAATCAGGCGGCTTTTTTTGTGCGAAAAAACAGTACAAGCTCTTTTCCTTGCAAAAGAATATGAAATATTTTATAATTGATTAGTCAATTATTGATTTATCAAAAATGAATAGAGGAAGGAACATGGCAGAAATAAATGATTTGCTCTACCAACTACGCTTGGCGGATCAATCAACTACGCAACTCTTTGAAAAGCGCCTAGGGATTAGCTTAACGCGTTACCAAATCTTGCAGGATTTATTAGAACAAGCGCCTTGCAATCAGATCGCGGTTCAGGAGCGCTTGCGGATTGATCCAGCTGCTTTAACGCGGCATTTCAAAATTTTAGAAAAGGAAGGATTTGTCCATCGGAGTCGAAATCCAAAGAACCAGCGGGAAATCTTAATTCATTTGACGGATACGGCCTATAATCGGTTGGTCAAACATCCCCCTCGCCATCATGTAGCAGTGAAAGATCAGATGAATCGGATTTTGACCACTCAAGAACAAGAGCAATTTTCTTACCTGCTGGACAAATTAGTATCTGGCATTGAACAAATAACAGTCGAATAAAAAGGAGAATCTACGATGTCATTACTGACGATTATTTTAGCAAGTCTTGCTGCACTGGAGCATCTATATATTTTTTATTTGGAGAGCATCAGAACCACATCTGATACCACAAGTCGGGTTTTCAACATGGATAAAGAAGAACTCGCTCGCCCATCTGTGACCTCTTTATTTAAGAATCAAGGAATATACAATGCCTTGATTGGTGTCTTCCTCTTGTATGGATTGTTTGTCTCTAAAAATAGTGAAGTTGTTACAATTTTTGTGCTCTTTATTATTGGAGCTGCAGCCTACGGTGCGATGACAGCCAATAAAAAGATTATCTTGACCCAAGGTGGTCCTGCAATTTTGGCTTTGTTGAGTATTCTCTTTTTAGGATAAAAAGGACGGGCCACTAGGGCTCTTTGAGCTGATTTTATTAAATAAGTGTAGAAAAAAGTATAAAAAAAGACTAAAAATTTTATTGACTTTCTAAGAAAAAGGGTTATAATGGTAGCAACAGAAAAGTAATGAGTCAGCTATTTCCAGGGAGCTTGTGGGAATTGTGAACAAGCAATAGCGACTGATGAAAATTGGACTGTTATGATTAATGAATTCTAACCCATGTGAATTCGGTTGGCACCCCTTACCGTGCAACTCCTTGATAGAGGAGATAGAGATGTAGGGAAAGACCAGCTATTTTTCCCTATAAAAGAGGTGGCACCGCGGACACTACGCCCTCACACAGTTTTTTTGTGTGAGGGCTTTTCTATGTGCTTTAGCAAGCGAAGCGAGCTTAGGCACATTGATCCCAAAGCGCAAATAGAGCGATGGGATACCCTTGATCGCCTTAGCAAGCCAAGGTGCGGTTGAATTTATTAGAATAAAAGAGTTCTAGAAGAGAGGTTTCTGATATGAAAAAAAGTTTTTATCTGCTGATGTGTTGAGTCCAATTTTTGGTTTATATGCGTTTGGATGCGCCCCATAAAAATGATCTTGGAGTCGATCCCTCGTGAAAAAAAGAGAATGCGCGTTTTTCAATTGTAGCCTATCGGCCAGTCAGTGAAGTCAAGTTTGAAAATGGCGTCCTCTATTACAATGATCAAATTGTCGAAGAGGATCCTTTGGACTTTTTGAACCGCATCACGGTCAAAACGAAAACTTCTGAAGAGCTTCCTTTTAACGGTGGAGCGATTGGATTTGTCGGCTATGACTTGATCGGTCTCTATGAGAACATTGGTTCCATTCCTGAAGATACGATTGGCACACCAGATCTCCACTTTTTCATATATGAGAGCTATGTGATTTTTGATCACAAAAAGGAAAAGGTCTATGTGGTGGAAGAGAACCTCTATAGTGGACGGAGTGAAGCGGAGCAAGCGTCGAGCTTGGAGCAAGTAATAGCGCAATTGGCAAGACCTGCAAAGGAAGAGTTTCAGGACAAGGACCTGCATGCGCTTCATTTCCACAATCATTTGGAGCAAAAAGAGTTTGAGGAAATGGTGGCCCTAGCGCGGGACTATATTCGAAAAGGAGATATGTTCCAATGCGTGCTCAGTCAACGTTTTTCAGCTGATTTTTCAGGAAAACCATTGGATTATTACCGCAATTTGCGCGTGACCAACCCTTCGAATTATCTCTACTTTTATGATTTTGGGGAGTACCAAATTATCGGGGCCAGTCCAGAAAGTCTGGTGTCGGTCAAGGATCGAGTGGTGACAACCAATCCCATTGCCGGCACGCGTCCAAGAGGGATCGATGAAGAGGCTGATCGGCAATTGGCAGCTGAGTTGACAGGGGATCCAAAAGAAGTCGCAGAACACCGGATGTTGGTGGATCTAGGGCGAAATGATATTGGTCGTATCGCTCAAAATGGATCAGTTGAAGTGACCAAATATATGGAAGTGGAATTCTTCCGTTATGTCATGCACCTGACGAGTGTGGTCAAGGGGCAACTACTTCCTGGACTAGCCTCCATTGAGGCACTGAAGGCAACTCTTCCAGCTGGGACTGTTTCGGGTGCTCCCAAGATTCGAGCCATGGAGCGAATCTATGAGGCAGAAAAAGAGAAACGAGGCGTCTATGCGGGGGCTATTGGCTATCTCTCTGTGACGGGGGATCTCGATTTTGCTATTGCGATTCGAACCATGATCCTCAAAAATAAGAAGGCTTATGTGCAGGCTGGAGCAGGAATCGTTTATGATTCGATCGCTGAAAATGAATACCAAGAAACCGTCAATAAGGCAAAATCGATGACAAGGATTGGAGAAGAAGGATGATTTTATTAGTCGATAATTACGATTCATTTACCTACAATTTAGCACAGTATATCGGAAAATTTGATGAGGTCCAGGTGCTTCGAAATGATGATCCGGACTTGTACCAAGTTGCCCAAGAAGCAGATGCCTTGGTCTTTTCTCCAGGTCCAGGTTGGCCAAAGGATGCGGGCAAGATGGAGGAGATGATCCGAGATTTCGCGGGGGTCAAACCAATCTTGGGGATTTGCTTGGGGCATCAAGCGATTGCGGAAGTTTTTGGAGGGCGCTTGGGATTGGCACCACAGGTCATGCATGGCAAACAAAGCCAGATCCAGCTAGAAGCTCCTTCTCCGCTATATGCGGGTGTCGCAAAAGAAGTCCCAGTCATGCGCTACCATTCGCTGACGATTGAAGACATGCCAGAGGATTTTGTCATTACCTCTCGAACGACGGATGATCAAGCGATTATGGGAATTCAACACCGTAGCTTACCGATTTATGGTTTTCAATACCATCCAGAAAGTATCGGAACGCCAGATGGGCTCAAGACCATCGAAAATTTTGTCAAACTAGTCAAGGAGCGGAAGATGAAACAAGTGCTTGCAAAAGTAGCAGAAGGAATGGATCTAACCAGTGCAGAGTTAGAAGCTGCTATGGAGGAAGTCGTTGCTGGTCGTGCTTCAGAAGCACAGGTGACGGCCCTTCTTCTAGGTCTCAAAATGAAGGGGGAAACTGTTGAAGAGCGGACGGCTATTGCAAAAGTGATGCAGGCCTATGCAGTCGCTATTCCTACAGAAGTTCAAGGAGCGATGGACAATTGTGGAACTGGGGGCGATCGTTCGTATAGTTTCAACATTTCAACAACAGCTGCCTTCGTCCTTGCTGGTGGTGGCATCAAGATGGCGAAACACGGAAATCGTTCGATCTCTTCCAAATCCGGTTCTGCGGATGTACTAGAAGCTCTAGGGATTAACCTTGATTTGGGTCCAGAAGACTTGGGACGAGTGTTTGAAAAGGCGGGGATTGTCTTTCTATTTGCTAAAAACCTGCATCCTGGCATGCGCTATATTATGCCCGCTCGCTTGGCGCTAGGGGTGCCGACAGTGATGAACTTAACTGGTCCTCTTATCAATCCGATTCCTCTAGAAACCCAGCTATTGGGAACCAGTCGTCCTGACATGCTAGAAAGCACGGCAGAGATTCTAAAGAATTTGGGTCGAAAACGCGCAGTGGTGGTGAGTGGCCCACAAGGCTTGGACGAGGCAGGCCTTGATGGGGAAACCCAGCTCGCTGTTCTGGAGATGGACAGGTTACCTTATCCAGCTTTCAACCAGAAGATATAGGAATGGAGCGCATTGAAATTGATCAAGTACGAGGTGGTGACGCCAAACGCAATGCGGAAATATTGCTCAGTGTCTTGAAGAATGAAGCGAGTCCCTTCTTAGAGGTGACGGTCTTAAATGCTGGCCTTGGTTTTTATGCCAATGGCAAGGTAGATTCTATCAAGGAAGGGATTGCCTTGGCACGTGAAGTGATTGCCAGTGGGGCTGCCCTTGAGAAATTGAGATTATTACAGGAGTATCAAAAATGAGTCAAGAATTCTTGCCAAAGATTCTAAAGGAAAAGGCGCGTGAAGTGGCTGCGATGAAAGAAGAGGAACTCCAACCTTTGCGCGAGACCTACCGCCTGTATGATTACCTAAAGAGTCATCCAGAAAAGCTTCAGGTCATTGCGGAAGTGAAAAAGGCTAGCCCGAGTCTGGGAGATATTCATGTCGATGTGGATATCGTCGCGCAGGCTAAGACTTACGAAGAAAATGGGGCCGTGATGATTTCTGTCTTGACCGATGAAGTGTTTTTCAAGGGCAGTATCGAGTATCTCCGGGAAATATCTAGTCAGGTGCGTATCCCCACCCTCAACAAAGATTTCATTGTGGATGAAAAGCAAATAATTCGGGCGCGAAACGCAGGGGCGACCGTGATCTTGTTGATAGTTGCAGCCTTGATCAGAGGCTCGTCTGAAAGAACTCTTCGATTTTGCGACCCATCTTGGCCTGGAGGTCTTGGTGGAGACCCATAATCTGACAGAACTAGAGGTCGCTCACCGGATTGGGGCTCAGATCATCGGGGTCAATAATCGCAACTTGGTGACCTTTGAGACAGATCTCCATACTAGCCTTGAATTGGCGACAAGCTTTGAACAAGAACCGGTTTACATCTCTGAGTCTGCTATTTTCACAGCAGCAGACGCGCGTATGCTGGCTCCTTATTTTAATGGCATTCTCGTTGGGACAGCCCTCATGAAGGCAGACAATGTGGCTGAAAAAGTAAAGGAGTTGCAGATTGACAAAGGTTAAAATTTGCGGACTGTCCACTCCAGAAGCTGTCCAGACAGCTGTTGAAGCTGGTGCGGACTACATTGGTTTTGTCTTTGCACCAAGCAAACGGCAAGTGACGCTGGAGCAAGCCCGGGAGTTGGCTACAGGGATTCCAAAGGGGGTTCAAAAAGTCGGTGTTTTTGTATCACCACAAAGAGAAGAAGTGGAGCAAGCTTGCCAAGTTGTGGGCTTGGACCTGATACAAGTGCATGGATCGATGGATGAAACCATCTTGCAAGAGTTTCCCCAACAAACGATTCGCGCTGTTCAAGTGGGGAAAGATACAGCTCTTCCTGGGACCAGTGCCGATTATCTGCTCTTTGATGCTCCTGTAGCAGGAAGTGGGCAGACTTTTGACTGGCAAAAGCTCGAAACCCAAAACTTCACAAAGCCCTTCTTTATTGCAGGAGGCTTGACGGAAGACAATGTAGCAGATGCCATTCGCTTCTTTCATCCTTATGCGGTGGATGTATCCAGTGGGGTCGAGACAAATGGAATAAAAGATCAAGAAAAGATAAAACGATTTATAGAAAGGGTCAAGCATGGCATATAAACAACCAGATAAAAACGGATTTTACGGGCGGTTCGGGGGACGATTTGTCCCTGAAACCTTGATGACAGCAGTTTTAGAATTAGAAGAAGCCTACAGAGAAAGTCAAGCAGATCCTTCTTTTCAAGCAGAATTGGATCAGCTTCTGAGACAATATGTCGGTCGGGAAACACCGCTCTATTACGCTAAAAATTTAACCAAGTATGTCGGTGGAGCCAAGATCTTTCTTAAAAGAGAAGACCTCAACCACACAGGGGCTCATAAAATTAATAATGCCCTAGGACAGGTTTTATTGGCACATCGGATGGGCAAAAAGAAGATCATCGCAGAAACAGGGGCCGGACAGCACGGTGTTGCAACGGCAACGGCAGCTGCTTTATTTGATATGGAATGCACCATCTACATGGGGGAAGAAGATGTCAAACGCCAAGCCCTCAATGTCTTTCGGATGGAGTTATTGGGCGCCAAGGTTCAATCAGTAACAGATGGGTCGCGTGTCCTCAAGGATGCGGTCAATGCTGCCCTTAGAGCCTGGGTAGCAAATGTGGAGGATACCCACTATATCATGGGTTCTGCTCTAGGACCTCACCCATTCCCAGAAATTGTCCGTGATTTTCAAAGTGTCATTGGCCGAGAAGCCAAACGCCAATTTGCAGAGCAAAATGATGGTGCACTACCAGATGCAGTTTTAGCCTGTGTAGGAGGCGGATCGAACGCCATTGGCCTCTTTTATCCTTTTGTTGAGGATGCCTCTGTTGCCATGTATGGGGCAGAAGCTGCTGGGCTTGGAGTAGATACAGACCAGCATGCAGCAACCTTGACCAAGGGGCGTCCGGGAGTCCTTCACGGTGCCTTGATGGATGTGTTACAGGATGCCCATGGACAGATTTAGAAGCCTTCTCGATTTCAGCAGGTCTCGATTATCCTGGGATTGGGCCAGAGCATTCTTATTTCCATGACATCAAGCGGGCAACCTATGTGCCTGTGACAGACCAAGAAGCCCTAGAAGCCTTTCAATTGCTTTCAAAAGTAGAAGGAATCATTCCAGCTTTGGAATCGAGCCATGCTATCGCCTATGCGGTGAAATTGGCCAAGGAAATGGGGCCTGAAAAATCTATGATCGTTTGCTTATCAGGTCGTGGGGACAAAGATGTGGTACAAGTCAAAGACCGCCTAGAACAAGAGAGAGGAGAGTAAGATGGGAAAGACCTTAACAGAGCATTTACAAAAGCTGAAAGACCAGCAGCAAGGGATCTTTGTTCCTTATATTATGGCAGGAGATCATGAAAAAGGCTTAGCAGGTTTGCAGGAAACCATCCAATTTTTGGAGGAGCTTGGTGTCTCAGCTATTGAGGTTGGCATTCCTTTTTCGGATCCGGTGGCAGATGGCCCTGTGATTGAAGAGGCGGGACTACGAAGTTTAGCCCATGGGACGACGACAGAGGGTCTGGTGCAAACGATCCAGCACTTAGAGACAAGTGTTCCTTTGGTCATCATGACCTATTTCAACCCCTTGTTCCAATATGGGCTCGAAAATTTCTTTAGAGATGTAGAAGGAACAGCGGTCAAGGGAGTGATTATTCCGGATCTCCCTCATGAGCATGCGGATCTGGTAGAGCCTTTATTAGTGGATAAAGACATCGCTTTGGTGCCGCTTGTGAGCTTAACCACAGGAATCGAGCGCCAGAAGAAATTGATCCAAGATGCAGAAGGATTTATCTATGCCGTTGCTGTCAATGGGGTGACGGGGAAAAGCTGGTAGTTATCGAGATGATTTGGATCACCACTTGGCCCAATTACACGAAATAGCGTCCATTCCTGTTTTAACAGGTTTTGGAGTTTCCAGCATGGAGGATGTTCACCGTTTCAACAAGGTCTCAGATGGGGTTATTGTGGGGTCCAAAATCGTTAAGGCTATCCACCAAAGGGGAGACAGACGCCATCGCTCGTTTTATTTCTCAAGCAGTGAAGGGCTAGAAGCTTCATTTCATTCATCATCAGCTTGATTCTCCTAGATCAAGCTCTTTGTCTACTATTTTAACCATTCCCCTCGTTTGTCTTTACAAACGAGGGTTTCTCGTTACAATAGAGGTAGCAACAAGAAAAGAGGAGAAGAGAATGATAAGCCTTGAAGAGATTGATCAAGTCATCCAGTCAGGTCCTTTTGAACCAACCTGGGACTCTCTTAGCCATCAAGTCTGTCCAGATTGGTATCGAGATGCCAAATTTGGAATGTTTATCCACTGGGGCGTCTACAGTGTACCTGCCTTTGGTTCGGAATGGTATTCGCGAAATATGTATATCCAAGGGAATCCTTGCTATGACTATCATCGAGAGCATTTTGGAGACCAGGCTAGCTTTGGCTACAAGGATCTCATTCCTCTATTTACAGCCGATCGCTTTGATCCGGCATCTTGGCTAGATCTCTTTCAAAAAGCGGGAGCTCAGTATCTTTTTCCAGTTGCGGAGCACCACGATGGCTTTCAGATGTATGCCTCTACTCTCTCGCCTTATAATAGCTTAGAAATGGGGCCGAGACGAGATGTCTTAGGAGAGCTGAGGGAGGAAGCAGAAAAACGTGGCCTGCACTTCTGTACGTCCTCTCACCGGGCAGAACACCAGTTTTTCTTTTCACATGGCAAGGAATTCACTAGTGACATTCCGCAAGAAGTCCCAAGAGACAGCCTTTATTGGCCAGCGGAGCCAGAGCCCAAGGATCATTTTGATCTGACTTCCAAGCCTTATCCAAGCAAAGAATTCTTGGAAGATTGGCTGTTGCGAACCTGTGAACTGGTGCGGGACTACCAACCAGAGCTCCTATATTTTGACTGGTGGATCCAGCATGAGAGTTTCCGTCCCTACTTGATGCGCTTTTTGGCTTATTATTACAATCTAGCAGCACAAGAGGATCGCAAGGTGGCTGTTTGTTACAAACAGGACGCCCTCCCTTTCGGTTCAGGAATCGTCGAGATGGAGCGGGGAGGATACGGAGAGACGCAAGCCTTTCCGTGGCAAATGGATACCGCGATCGCCCGTAATTCTTGGTGCTATACCCAGGATCTAGCCTACAAGACCAGTAAGGAATTGCTACAAAATTTAGTTGATGTTGTGGCCAAAAATGGCAATCTTCTGCTCAATATTGGACCCAAGGCAGATGGCACGATCCCTGAGCAAGACCAAGACATCCTCACAGAGATCGGGGACTGGCTGGCGGTAAATGGAGAAGCCATTTATCAGAGTCGGCCTTGGCGGGTGTCATCGGACGGACCGACCGAGGCCCAGGAAGGTTCCTTCTCAGATGGGCAAGCGCCACTCTATACCAGCCAAGATTTCCGCTATACCATGCGTGATGGCTTTCTTTATGCCATCCAGCTGGAACCAAGTGGAAGGACAGAAGAGCTGACCTTGCCGTCTCTCGCCTATGATCTCAAGCAACCGAGAATTCTTCATGCGCGCATTCAAAAGCTAGAGCTCCTTGGAGAAAGCCAGCCCCTTTCTTGGAGCCAAGATGAGACAGGACTCCATCTTCAGTTACCAGCTTGTAGGAAAAAACAACCGCGTGTTTTGCGCCTCAGCTTTTAGTTTTCTTGAAGCTTTCTATAAGGAATCGTTTAGGTTTCTCTTGTATACTGTACTCATCCAATAAGAAATGAGGTACAGAAAATGAAAATCTCAGTTAATTATCCAAAACGCTTTAAGAAATTGCCACAACAAGGTTCTTGTTACGGCGAATAAACACTTCTCTTCATTTTTCATAAGAAACTCCTAAAGAAGTCTCTACCCGAAAGGGTAGAGTTTTTATGTACCAGAGACCTTGTGATTCGTGGTATAATAGGCCTATGGAAAAAAAGAATAAATTACTACTCATCGACGGGTCTTCCGTCGCTTTTCGTGCCTTTTTCGCACTCTATAATCAAATTGATCGCTTCAAAAATGCCAATGGTTTGCATACCAATGCGGTTTATGGCTTTAACCTCATGTTGAGCCATCTATTGGAGCGCATCCAACCGACCCATGTCCTCGTTGCTTTTGATGCAGGAAAGACGACTTTTCGGACGGAGATGTATGCCGACTACAAAGGGGGCCGTGCAAAAACTCCAGATGAGTTCCGCGAGCAGTTTCCTTTCATTCGTGAGCAACTGGATCATTTGGGAATCCGCCATTATGAGCTGGCCCAGTATGAAGCGGATGATATTATTGGAACACTAGATAAGATGGCAGAAACTACTTCGGTGCCATTTGATGTGACCATTGTCTCTGGGGATAAGGATTTGATCCAGCTGACAGATGACAATACGGTGGTTGAGATTTCCAAAAAAGGGGTAGCAGAGTTTGAGGAATTCACTCCAGCCTATCTCAAAGAAAAAATGGGTCTGACACCAGAGCAATTTATCGACCTCAAGGCCTTGATGGGAGATAAATCGGATAATATCCCAGGTGTGACTAAGATCGGAGAAAAGACAGGGATCAAACTACTCCTAGAGTACGGCTCTCTCGATGGTATTTACGAGCATATCGATGAGATGAAGGCTTCTAAGATGAAGGAAAACCTCATCAACGACAAGGAGCAGGCCTATCTGTCTAAGACTCTCGCAACCATCGATACCAATGCGCCTATTGAAATTGGCCTGGACGATATCACCTATACGGGTCCTCATCTAGAAAATCTCGCCAAGTTTTATGAGGAGATGGGCTTCAAGCAACTCCGTCAGGCCTTGGATCTCAGTGGAGAAGAAGCAGCTCCTGTAGCTATTGACTATACAGAAGTTGAGCAAGTCACTTCAGATATGTTCACGGAAGATACTTTCTTCCATTTTGAGATTTTTGGGGACAATTACCATACGGAACCCATCATCGGTTTCGCATGGGGGACCAAAGGTCAGCTCTACGCGAGTACAGATACTGGTCTTTTACAAACACCGATTTTCAAAGAATTTCTCGAAAAAACGCCCCTCAAGGTCTATGACTTCAAACGGGCCAAGGTCTTGCTCAGCCACTTGGGCATTACCCTTCAAAATCCGGCTTTTGACAGTCGATTGGCCAAGTATCTCTTGTCGACCGTAGAGGACAATGAAATTTCAACCATTGCGAGTCTCTATAGTCAGATTGCGCTACCGCTGGACGAAGTCGTTTATGGCAAGGGAGTCAAAAAGAGCTATCCCAGAAAAGGCGGTCCTATTAGAGCATTTGGCACGGAAAGTCGCTGTTTTACTGGATACCGAAGAGCCCATGGTGGAACAGTTGCAAGCCCATGACCAGCTAGATTTGCTCTATGATATGGAGCAACCACTAGCAGCTATTTTGGCCAAGATGGAAATCGCGGGGATCAAGGTAGAGCGCCAGACCCTAGAGGATATGCAGGTGGAAAACGAAGTGGTCTTGGAGCGCTTGACTCAAGAAATCTACGAGCTTGCAGGAGAAGAGTTTAATATCAATTCTCCAAAACAATTGGGGGTCATTCTCTTTGAAAAATTGGGACTCCCTCTTGAATATACTAAGAAGACAAAAACCGGCTATTCAACAGCCGTTGATGTCTTGGAACGCCTGGCTCCAATTGCACCGATTGTGTCTAAGATTCTTGAATACCGCCAAATTGCTAAGATCCAGTCGACCTATGTCATCGGTCTTCAAGATTGGATTTTGGAAGATGGGAAGATCCATACCCGCTATGTACAGGATTTGACGCAGACAGGCCGTTTGTCCAGTGTGGATCCCAACCTGCAAAACATTCCTGTCCGTTTGGAACAAGGTCGTCTTATTCGTAAGGCCTTTGTCCCAGAAGAGGAAAACAGTGTCTTGCTGAGTTCGGACTATTCACAAATCGAACTGCGCGTCTTGGCCCATATTTCGGGAGATGAGCATTTGATTGACGCCTTTAAACATGGGGCAGATATCCATACATCGACTGCTATGCGCGTTTTCAATATTGCAAAACCTGAAGATGTGACGCCGAACGACCGTCGCAATGCAAAAGCAGTAAACTTCGGTGTGGTTTATGGAATTTCCGACTTTGGACTGTCTAACAACCTAGGGATCAGTCGAAAAGAAGCCAAGGCTTATATTGAGACCTACTTCGAACGCTACCCTGGCATCAAGGACTATATGGAGAGAGTGGTACGGGAAGCGCGTGATAAAGGCTATGTGGAGACCCTCTTCAAGCGTCGTCGGGAGATTCCAGATATCAATTCTCGCAACTTCAATGTTCGAGGCTTTGCGGAGCGGACGGCTATCAACTCACCAATCCAAGGATCTGCAGCAGATATCTTGAAAATTGCCATGATCCACTTGGACCAAGCGCTAGAAGCAGGAGCATACAAGACCAAGATGCTTCTTCAGGTGCACGATGAAATCGTTCTGCAAGTACCAAGTGATGAACTGGCAGCGATCAAAGAACTCGTCAAAGAGACCATGGAATCCGCTATTGAACTTGCAGTACCACTGGAAGCTGATGAGAACGAAGGCAAAACATGGTATGAAGCCAAATAAAATGGAAGTCGTACAAGTACGTCCAGTACCATATAAATTCTTAAGACAAGAAACACAAAGGAGATTCTTATGGCTTATTCATTTCGCAATCCCAGTGATGGCATTATCAAACATTACCTAGAAACCAGCAAGATCATCGCTGTAGTTGGATTATCTGACCGTGAAGATACGACCAGTCATCGTGTCAGCAAGGAGATGCAAGAGCGGGGCTATCGGATTATTCCTGTCAACCCTCGTGCAGCTGGTGGCCAGATTCTTGGAGAAACGGTGTACGCTAGCTTGCAGGAGATTCCTTTCCCAGTAGATATCGTCGATGTATACCGTCGCAGTGAGTTTTTACCAGATGTGGCACGTGATTTTATTGAGACGGATGCGAAAATTTTCTGGGCACAATTGGAGCTGGAAAATCAAGAAGCAGAAGAAATCCTTCGTGGAGCTGGACGAGAAGATATCGTCATGAACCGCTGTATCAAACGGGAACACACCCGACTGATCTTAGGAGACTCCCTATACGGTTTATAAATGATAAACAATTGACATAGAAGAAAACCCCAGCAAGCTGGGGTTTTCTTATTACTCTTATTCAGTTTCATGGCTTGGATGGCCTGTAAAATGGCGTGGCCCTTGTTTAATCTGCTTGATTTGATCATAAAAGGCAATTTGGCAGTTGATAAAGTAAGGCATGGTATAAAAGCCGATGACATCGCGCGTGAAGTAATTCAAGAAGTACCAACCAATCAAGGTTAGATCGAGCACCAAGCGATTGCTGCGGAACCCTTTCATGGTTTCACGACTTTGGCGAAGGACTCCAAAGGCTCCCTTGTAGTTGCCGTCTCGTAATTGCTCATAGAGGATCAATTCGACCAAGCTGAGACTGTAGTATTGTGGCAGGTAAAAGAGGAGGCCAATCAGGCCAAGTATGACACCAGCAGTCATCAGAGGCATTTGTTGCATGAGAGATTGGAATTCAGGACTGGAAGCACTCAGAGTGCTAGGGTTGCCCACCTTATCGTAGATCGCCAAAAATCGAATGCTGGCGTAGGTGCTGATGAGACTACCCGCATAGAGAATGACTCCCCATAAAAAGAGGACGACTTGCTTCAAGATCAAGGTGGCAAATACAGAGGTAAAGCGATCTTGTTTAAAGATATCTAAGACGCGTGTTCGGTGTTCGATCTTGGGATTAATCGTATCTAAATAGCTAAAAGTCGCACCAACCACTAAAATGGAGATGACAAAGGAGACGACAGAAGGAAAGAGCTGTCGCTGGATCATGTAGATACTTGCTTGCTGCAAGGTCATATCCGGTAGTAGATCGACCAGATCTTGCCCACTTAAGAGAAAGTTAGCAAGAATGGTCAACAGGACCGGAAGAGCAAAAAGGATAGCTAAGCCCGGTTGCTGGACTTGCATGGTGCGTGCCCGGAGGCGAATCAGTTTAAGGTTCATAGATGACACTCTCTTCATAGTAGTACTTTTTATTATAACATAAGTCCGTGACAGAGCTGGTAAAATTTGGTACAATCGTACAGGTGCTCACAGGAAAACTGTGACAGGAATAAGAAGGCTGGGACTGTTTTTTTCCCAGTACGGAGGTAACCATGACAGATTCACCGATTCAATATCGATTAATCAAAAAAGGAAAAAGCATACAGGAGCTCGTCTGGGAGAAATTATCACCCCTCACGGGACCTTCCCAACCCCAATGTTTATGCCTGTAGGGACTCAGGCAACCGTTAAGACCCAATCGCCAGAAGAACTCAAGGAAATGGGCTCAGGCATTATTTTGGCTAATACTTATCATCTCTGGCTTCGTCCAGGAGATGACTTGGTCGCAAAAGCAGGAGGATTGCACCAGTTCATGAACTGGGATCAGCCAATTTTGACAGATAGTGGAGGTTTCCAAGTCTATTCACTAGCGGATACCCGCAATATTACTGAAGAAGGGGTAACCTTTAAAAACCACCTCAACGGATCGAAAATGTTCCTTTCTCCAGAAAAAGCTATTTCCATCCAAAACAATCTAGGCAGTGACATCATGATGTCCTTTGACGAATGTCCTCAGTTCTATCAGCCTTATGATTATGTGAAAAAATCAATCGAACGGACCAGCCGTTGGGCAGAACGTGGGCTAAAAGCTCACCGTCGCCCTCATGATCAAGGTCTGTTCGGGATTGTCCAAGGGGCTGGTTTTGAAGACTTGCGCCGTCAGTCCGCCCAGGATCTTGTCAGCATGGACTTTCCAGGTTATTCTATTGGTGGGTTAGCTGTTGGTGAAAGCCATGAAGAGATGAATGCAGTACTTGATTTCACAACTCCGCTCTTACCAGAGAACAAGCCGCGTTATCTCATGGGAGTAGGAGCTCCAGACAGTCTGATCGATGGTGTTATTCGTGGAGTGGATATGTTTGACTGTGTCTTGCCGACGCGGATCGCTCGAAATGGTACCTGTATGACTAGTCAAGGACGCCTGGTAGTGAAAAATGCTCAATTTGCAGAAGATTTTACACCGCTGGATCCTGAATGTGATTGCTACACTTGTAAGAATTACACCCGAGCTTATCTTCGCCACCTCCTAAAGGCAGATGAGACCTTCGGCATTCGCTTGACTAGCTACCACAACCTCTACTTCTTGATTAACCTTATGAAGCAGGTCCGTCAAGCCATCATGGATGACAATCTCTTAGAATTCCGTGAGCATTTCGTCGAAAAATATGGCTATAACAAGTCAGGACGGAATTTCTAGGATGGATCGCGAAAGACTATTAGACTCCTTGGTTAAAAAGATCCAGGCAAAAGAATGGCAGACCATTGGGATCTATGGTCATGGTGGTTCAGGAAAAACAACCTTTGCAAAAGCACTCTGTGAGCGATTGGACCTCATGAAAGTTAATCTTTTAGAGACAGATCCCTATGTTATTGGAAGTCCAAGAGGATTGGTTGTACCAAAAGACTCCCCAGGTCAAAAAGTGACTGCATGTCTGTCGAGTGCCCACGAATTAGCTAGTCTAGAACGAGATATTCAAGCCCTTCAAGCGGGAATGGATATACGAACAATTGATAAGCCATGGACTCCAAGTCACATATTATCTGGCGCAAAGCCTATTCTTATCGTAGAGGGGATGTCGGTAGCCTTTCTCCCTAAGTTTTTGTTTGATCAAACCATTTGTTTCTACACAGATGATCATACAGAGCTGGAAAGACGATTAAGCAGAGACGTCGCCCAACGAAATCGAGAAATGGACTTCATCTATCGAACTCACCAGATCAGGCGAGAACAATACCATCAGTACTACCAACCTATGGAAGGTGAAGCAGATATCCTGGTCAATACATCACAAGATCAATTTTGTATTGAAAAAGAATAGAAAGTTCTACGGAAAAGTAGAACTTTTTTGATTAAATTTCATAGAGCATCGATATTGTTGTAAGCAAATTTGTTATTGGGTATAATGTATTCAGGAAGGATGATAACTATGGTAGAAGATCTTCGAAAATTTGCAACTCTTGTGAAAAAGTATAGAAAACAAAAAGGAATGACCAAAGAAGAGTTGTGTCAGGATGAGAGCGAGTTGACTGTGCGTCAATTAACTCGAATAGAGTCAGGCTTGTCGAGACCAACATTAACTAAGATAAATTTTTTAGCTGAACGACTAGACATGAATTTATTTTCATTGATGCCAGACTATACAGAATTACCAAAAGAATATTTAGACTTAAAATACCAATTATTAAGAAATACGACGTATTCGGATAAAAGAAAGATTTATGAAGAGGAAAAACGTTTCGAAATCATATATGAGAATTATTATGAAGATTTGCCTGAAGAGGAGCAATTGATTGTTGATATCTTAACCACTATATCTGATGTTAATGAAAGTGAATTAATTGAACTTGGAAATCATTTATTGGAGGATTATCTTGATCAACTAAAAAAGAAGAATACATATACCTTAAATGATCTTTTGTTGATTAAATTGCTTTAATAATAATGATACACGATGATGACATATACTGTAATCCAGGATGGCAATTGTTACCGCAAATTGTACAAAGGTTATTGGTAGATGATGGTGAATTATTAATCTATCAGCAATTTGTATTGAGAGATACACTTTTTCTAGCCTTAGGGTTGTTTTTTAGATTAGGTGATTATAAAAAGGTTAGAGAAATATTAGACAGGTTAATTCAAATTATGGAACTAACTCAAGACTATCAGAAAAAATCTTTGATAGATATGTTTGAATGGAAATATTATCTCAGTTATAAGAATGATAAAAAAGAGGCTAAAGAGTATTACGAATCAGCTATACACTTTGCAGAAATGATTAAAGAAGATATGCTATTAAAAAAACTAAAACAGGAATGGCAACAGGATATTAAATAAATAGCAGGACATTTTTGTCCTGTTAAACTATGTTTAAAGATTCTATAATAACCACAAAGGAAGAAAACGGAGGGTGATATGGTTAATTTGATACTATTATTTGTTGAAACTTGTTGGTGGTGTAAATAGCAAATGGATTAGAAATAATTCCGTAGAAATCGTTTAGAGGAGAAAAATGATGAAAAAATTCAAGCAAATAATAATTGTTATAGCGTTTATAAGCTTATTCTTAATAGCTGGAAAAAATAGTGTTAAAGCAGATGAATATATGACAGGAGAACAAATTGAGCAGGTTACTCAAGGTTTGAAAGATGATCAATATGTTTTAACAACTGCGGGTGGAGGAATTATAGTAAATAAAGACGGGAGCAAAAATTTTCCATTAGAACAGGTCGCAAGCGAGGGTCAAATCATGACAGTAGCTGAATATAAACAACTATTAGCTACACAGTTGTTTCCTGGGAAAATGGAAGTTGCTTCATCAGGAACGGTATTTTTTGGAGCATGGATTCCAACACGTGTTCATGTCTTATACCCAACCAAGAATATCTATCAAATGCCTTCTATGCAAAGGGGTGGCGTTATGGGGAAGAACGATTTAAACCTTCCTGGGGAAGCGGAGACTACCTTTATTGGCAAGCTCAAGGTGATAGTGGTTTGGTAGAAGATGGATATGGAATCTCAGTGGTAGTTAATGATGGCGGTTATGTTGCGGTCGATAGTCGAAAAGGAACATTTTTCAAGACATATAATCCTAGATCAGGTTCAAGATATAAAGTAAGTAATCCTGTTTAAGAAAGTAGGTGAAAAAAATGGCTAATCAAACTAAAAAGATCATATCTCTAATAGCAACAGTTCTATCTATTGGGATTGTATCGTATGCATTACAAAAAAACGCCATTGCTGAATCAACAGGAATCGATCAAAAGGAAAACCAAACAATACAAATTTATAAAAAACTCTTAAGAGGTAAATCAGAAAAAGAAATAAATGATTATTTTGGTAATTTACCTGATAGTAAAGTAATTATTGCTGATGAATCCGGTGGATTTACAACGAGTTCCACGGATGATTATAGTAATCCAGTTGAAACTGTTGATGAGAGAGGAAATAAAGAGTTAAAATCATTCCAAGATACAAGCACTGCATCAACAATTGGTGAAATAAAAAGCGGTCATGAAAAATCAATAAATAAAAAAAGTGAAAAAGATGTAAGGATGTAATCAGCGTATCTCTTTACATTAAAAAAAGTTCTACTTAGCTAAAAAAAGTAGAACTTTTTTTCTATATAATAGCAACATTTTTTTAGCATTCTATATTTTTTTCGAAAAACACTTTCATTAAAAAAACGAAAAAAACTTCTCAAATCCCTTGCATTGGGCCTTTGTTTGTGTTAAACTACTATGGTGCTGTGAAAAACAGCTATTAGCTTTGATGCAAGAGGTTGCGACACGCTCGGTTGCATTGCCACGCAACGCGCGTCGGTTTTCTTGTGGAGCTAGCCTATTATCTTAAATAGACGAAAAGGAGAAAAAGATGGCAAACAAAAAAATCCGCATCCGTTTGAAAGCGTACGAACACCGTACACTCGACACAGCGGCTGCAAAAATCGTAGAATCAGCTACTCGTACAGGTGCACAAGTTGCGGGTCCAATCCCACTTCCAACTGAGCGTAGCCTCTACACAATCATTCGTGCGACTCACAAATACAAAGATTCTCGCGAACAATTCGAAATGCGTACACACAAACGTTTGATCGACATCATCAACCCAACTCAAAAAACAGTTGACGCTTTGATGAAATTGGATCTTCCAAGTGGTGTAAACGTAGAAATCAAACTTTAATCTAAAGCTTGATCAAGAGCATAAAAAACGCTCGTTAAAAACTTTTTGAATAAAAAACTATAGAAAAGGAACTATTTTCTCATGACAAAAGGAATCTTAGGGAAAAAAGTGGGAATGACTCAAATCTTCACTGAAGCTGGCGAATTGATCCCTGTAACAGTTATCGAAGCAACTCCAAACGTTGTTCTTCCAAGTTAAAACTGTTGAAACAGATGGTTACAACGCTATCCAAGTTGGTTTCGATGACAAACGCGAAGTATTGAGCAACAAACCTGCTAAAGGACATGTAGCAAAAGCTAACACGGCTCCTAAGCGCTTCATTCGTGAATTCAAAAACGTTGAAGGCTTGGAAGTTGGTGCTGAAATCACAGTTGACACTTTCGAAGCTGGAGACATTGTTGACGTAACTGGTACTTCTAAAGGTAAAGGTTTCCAAGGTGTTATCAAACGCCACGGACAATCACGTGGACCTATGGCTCACGGTTCTCGTTACCACCGTCGTCCAGGTTCTATGGGACCCTGTTGCACCCTAACCGCGTATTCAAAGGTAAAAACCTTGCAGGACGTATGGGTGGCGATCGTGTAACAATTCAAAACCTTGAAGTTGTACAAGTTGTTCCAGAAAAGAACGTTATCCTTATCAAAGGTAACGTACCAGGTGCTAAGAAATCTCTTATCACTATCAAGTCAGCAGTTAAAGCTGGTAAATAATAAGGAAAGGGGAATACAGTCAAAATGGCAAATGTAACATTATTCGACCAAACTGGTAAACAAGCGGGCGAAGTTGTTCTTAACGATGCGATCTTTGGTATCGAACCAAACCAAGCAGTTGTATTTGATGTGATCATCAGCCAACGTGCTAGCCTTCGTCAAGGAACTCACGCAGTTAAAAACCGTTCAGCCGTTTCAGGTGGCGGACGCAAACCATGGCGTCAAAAAGGAACTGGACGTGCTCGTCAAGGTTCTATCCGCTCTCCACAATGGCGTGGTGGTGGAATTGTCTTCGGACCAACTCCACGTAGCTATGCGTACAAACTTCCTCAAAAAGTTCGTCGCCTTGCACTTAAATCTGTTTACTCAGAAAAAGTTGCTGAAAACAAATTTGTAGCCGTTGATTCTCTTGAATTTACAGCTCCAAAAACTGCTGAATTTGCAAAAGTTCTTGCAGCTTTGAGCATCGATTCTAAAGTCCTTGTTATTCTTGAAGAAGGAAATGAATTCGCAGCTCTTTCAGCTCGTAACCTTCCAAACGTGAAAGTTGCGACTGCTACAACTGCAAGTGTTCTTGACATCGCAAATAGTGACAAACTTCTTGTTACTCAAGCAGCTATCTCTAAAATCGAGGAGGTTCTTGCATAATGAATTTGTATGATGTTATCAAAAAACCTGTTATCACTGAAAAGTCAATGGCTCAACTTGAAGCAGGCAAATATGTATTCGAAGTTGACACTCGCGCTCACAAACTTTTGATCAAACAAGCTGTTGAAGCTGCGTTTGAAGGTGTAAAAAGTTGCGAATGTGAACACTGTAAACGTAAAACCTAAAGCAAAACGCGTTGGACGTTACACTGGTTTTACTTCAAAAACTAAAAAAGCTATCATCACGCTTGCAGCTGATTCTAAAGCAATCGAGTTGTTTGCTACTGAAGCTGAATAATCTAAGGAGGAAATATCGTGGGAATTCGTGTTTATAAACCAACAACAAACGGTCGCCGTAATATGACTTCTTTGGATTTCGCTGAAATCACAACAAACACACCTGAGAAAACTTTGCTTGTTTCTCTTAAAAACAAAGCAGGTCGTAACAACAACGGTCGTATCACTGTTCGTCACCAAGGTGGTGGACACAAACGTCATTACCGTTTGATCGATTTCAAACGTAATAAAGATGGAGTTGAAGCAGTCGTTAAAACGATCGAATACGATCCAAACCGCTCAGCTAACATCGCGCTTGTACACTACACTGACGGTGTGAAAGCTTACATCATCGCCCCTAAAGGCCTTGAAGTAGGTCAACGCATCGTATCAGGACCAGAAGCAGATATCAAAGTCGGAAATGCTCTTCCACTTGCTAACATCCCAGTTGGTACTTTGATCCACAACATCGAATTGAAACCTGGTAAAGGTGGAGAATTGGTACGTGCTGCTGGAGCTTCTGCTCAAGTATTGGGTTCTGAAGGTAAATATGTACTTGTTCGTCTTCAATCAGGCGAAGTTCGTATGATTCTTGGAACTTGCCGTGCTACAGTTGGTGTTGTCGGAAACGAACAACATGGACTTGTAAACCTTGGTAAAGCGGGACGTAACCGCTGGAAAGGTGTTCGCCCTACAGTTCGTGGTTCTGTAATGAACCCGAATGATCACCCACACGGTGGTGGTGAAGGTAAAGCACCAGTTGGACGTAAAGCGCCATCTACTCCTTGGGGTAAACCTGCGCTTGGTCTTAAAACTCGTAACAAGAAAGCGAAATCAGACAAACTTATCGTTCGTCGTCGCAACCAAAAATAATCATAAGCAACTAGCTTACATTTCCGCCAGCTCGGTAGCGCTGCCTAGCAGCGCAAGCCGCTGTGGTACTAAATTTTAAAGGAGAAAATTACAAAATGGGACGTAGTCTTAAAAAAGGACCTTTCGTCGATGAGCATTTGATGAAAAAAGTTGAAGCTCAAGCAAACGACGAAAAGAAAAAAGTAATTAAAACTTGGTCACGTCGTTCAACGATCTTCCCAAGTTTCATCGGATACACTATCGCAGTTTATGATGGACGTAAACATGTACCTGTTTACATCCAAGAAGACATGGTAGGTCACAAGCTTGGTGAATTTGCACCAACTCGTACTTACAAAGGTCACGCGGCAGACGACAAGAAGACACGTAGAAAATAAGGAGAACATAAATGGCAGAAATTACTTCAGCTAAAGCAATGGCTCGTACAGTGCGTGTTTCACCTCGTAAATCACGTCTTGTTCTTGACAACATCCGTGGTAAAAGCGTAGCCGATGCCATCGCTATTTTGACATTCACACCAAACAAAGCTGCAGGGATCATCCTTAAAGTGTTGAACTCAGCAGTAGCAAACGCTGAAAACAACTTTGGTTTGGAAAAAGCTAACTTGGTAGTATCTGAAGCATTCGCAAACGAAGGACCAACAATGAAACGTTTCCGTCCACGTGCGAAAGGTTCAGCTTCACCAATCAACAAACGTACAGCTCACATCACAGTAGCTGTTGCAGAAAAATAAGGAGGTAAACTCGTGGGTCAAAAAGTACATCCAATTGGTATGCGTGTTGGTATCATCCGTGATTGGGATGCCAAATGGTATGCTGAAAAAGAATACGCGGATTACCTTCATGAAGATCTTGCAATCCGTAAATTCATTCAAAAAGAATTGGCTGACGCAGCCGTTTCAACTATTGAAATCGAACGCGCAGTAAACAAAGTTAACGTTTCTCTTCACACTGCTAAACCAGGTATGGTTATCGGTAAAGGTGGAGCAAACGTTGATGCACTTCGTGCAGCTCTTAACAAATTGACTGGTAAACAAGTACACATCAACATCATTGAGATCAAACGTCCTGACTTGGATGCTCACCTTGTTGGTGAAGGAATCGCTCGTCAATTGGAACAACGTGTTGCTTTCCGTCGTGCACAAAAACAAGCGATCCAACGTGCTATGCGTGCTGGAGCTAAAGGAATCAAAACTCAAGTATCAGGTCGTTTGAACGGTGCAGATATTGCCCGTGCAGAAGGATACTCTGAAGGAACTGTTCCACTTCACACACTTCGCGCTGATATCGATTACGCTTGGGAAGAAGCAGACACTACTTACGGTAAACTTGGTGTTAAAGTATGGATCTACCGTGGTGAAGTTCTTCCAGCTCGTAAAGACGCTAAAGGAGGTAAATAACCAATGTTAGTACCTAAACGTGTAAAACACCGTCGCGAATTCCGTGGTAAAATGCGCGGTGAAGCAAAAGGTGGAAAAGAAGTAGCATTCGGTGAATACGGTCTTCAAGCTACAACTAGCCACTGGATCACAAACCGTCAAATCGAAGCTGCTCGTATCGCCATGACTCGTTACATGAAACGTGGTGGTAAAGTTTGGATTAAGATTTTCCCACACAAATCATACACCGCTAAAGCTATCGGGGTACGTATGGGATCTGGTAAAGGGGCTCCTGAAGGTTGGGTAGCACCAGTTAAACGTGGTAAAGTAATGTTCGAAATCGCTGGTGTATCTGAAGAGATCGCACGCGAAGCACTTCGTCTTGCTAGCCACAAATTGCCAGTTAAAACTAAATTTGTGAAACGTGAAGCAGAATAAGGAGAGGTCATGAAACTTACAGAAGTAAAGAATTTGTTAAAGAACTTCGTGGTCTTTCTCAAGAAGAACTCGCGAAGCGTGAAAATGAATTGAAAAAAGAATTGTTTGAACTTCGTTTCCAAGCAGCTGCTGGTCAGTTGGAACAAACTGGACGTTTGAAAGAAGTGAAAAAACAAATCGCTCGTATCAAAACTGTTCAATCAGAAGCTAAATAATAGACTAGGGAAGGAGAATTTCAATGGAACGCAATAATCGTAAAGTTCTTGTTGGACGCGTTGTGTCTGACAAAATGGACAAAACAATCACAGTTGTAGTTGAAACTAAACGTAACCACCCAGTCTATGGTAAACGTATCAACTATTCTAAAAAATACAAAGCTCATGATGAAAACAATGTTGCTAAAGAAGGCGATATCGTTCGTATCATGGAAACTCGTCCGCTTTCAGCTACAAAACGCTTCCGTCTTGTAGAAGTCGTTGAAGAAGCGGTCATCATCTAATCATACCTGAAAGGAGAAAACGTAAATGATTCAAACAGAAACTCGTTTGAAAGTCGCTGACAACAGTGGCGCACGCGAAATCTTGACAATCAAAGTTCTTGGTGGTTCAAAACGTAAATTCGCGAGCATCGGTGATGTAATCGTTGCATCTGTAAAACAAGCTACTCCTGGTGGTGCGGTTAAGAAAGGTGACGTTGTAAAAGCTGTTATCGTTCGTACTAAATCAGGTGCTCGTCGTAAAGATGGTTCATACATCAAGTTCGACGAAAATGCAGCAGTGATCATCCGTGACGACAAAACTCCTCGCGGAACTCGTATCTTTGGCCCAGTTGCACGTGAATTGCGTGACGGTGGTTTTCATGAAGATCGTATCACTTGCTCCAGAAGTACTTTTAATCAATCAAAAACAACACAGTCCCCTGGCTCAGCCAGGGTGCCCATCGGGCGTAAGAATAAAAAGGAGAATAAAATGTTTGTAAAAAAGGCGACAAAGTTCGCGTTATCGCTGGTAAAGACAAAGGCGTAGAAGCTGTTGTTCTTACTGCTCTTCCAAAAAGTAAATAAAGTTGTTGTAGAAGGTGTAAACATCATCAAGAAACACCAACGTCCAAATAACGAAAACCCTCAAGGTGCGATCGTTGAAAAAAAGAAGCTCCAATCCATGCTTCTAACGTTCAAGTTTTGGACAAAAACGGTGTTGCTGGACGTGTTGGCTACAAATTTGTAGACGGCAAAAAAGTTCGCTACAACAAAAAATCAGGCGAAGTGCTTGACTAATCACGAAGGAAAGGAGAAGTATAATGGCTAATCGTTTAAAAGAAAAATACCTTAATGAAGTAGTACCATCATTGACTGAACAGTTCAACTATTCATCAGTTATGGCTGTGCCAAAAGTTGATAAAATCGTTTTGAACATGGGTGTTGGTGATGCAGTATCAAATGCTAAAAACCTTGAAAAAGCTGCTGAAGAGCTTGCTTTGATCTCAGGTCAAAAACCATTGATCACTAAGGCTAAAAAATCAATCGCCGGCTTCCGTCTTCGTGAAGGTGTTGCGATCGGTGCAAAAGTTACCCTTCGTGGTGAACGTATGTACGAATTCTTGGATAAATTGGTAACAGTTTCACTTCCACGTGTACGTGACTTCCATGGTGTTCCAACAAAATCATTTGATGGACGCGGAAACTACACACTTGGTGTGAAAGAACAATTGATCTTCCCAGAAATCAACTTTGATGATGTTGATAAAACTCGTGGTTTGGATATCGTAATCGTAACTACAGCGAACACAGACGAAGAATCACGTGCATTGCTTACTGGCCTCGGTATGCCGTTTGCAAAATAATATAGGAGGTAAAACTAATGGCTAAAAAATCTATGATTGCTAAGAACAAACGCCCAGCGAAGTTCTCTACTCAAGCATACACTCGCTGTGAACGTTGTGGACGTCCACACTCAGTTTACCGCAAGTTTAAACTTTGCCGTGTTTGCTTCCGTGAATTGGCATACAAAGGTCAAATCCCAGGTGTCACAAAAGCATCTTGGTAATAGCATGATACAAAGAGCGTAACAACCCCAGCAAAAATAGGAGATTTGGTGCAGGAGCTCTGCTCCAAGACAAATCTATCTTTTTTGCCCAGGTTGTAGCTCGTGTTCAAATGAGAAATGCTCATTTTGTAGTGTATCAAAAAACTTTTCTGAGCCTAGCTCAATCATTAACTAGCAAGTGCAACTTGCAAACTACTAGTAAGAGGAGAAATTATAATGGTTATGACTGACCCAATCGCAGACTTCCTTACACGTATTCGTAACGCTAACCAAGCAAAACACGAAGTACTTGAAGTACCTGCATCAAACATCAAAAAAGGGATTGCTGAAATCCTTAAACGCGAAGGTTTTGTAAAAAACGTTGAATTCATCGAAGATGACAAACAAGGCATCATCCGTGTATTCTTGAAATACGGACAAAACGGTGAAAAAGTTATCACAAACTTGAAACGTGTATCAAAACCAGGTTTGCGTGTTTACAAAAAACGTGAAGATCTTCCAAAAGTTCTTAACGGACTTGGAATTGCTATCCTTTCAACTTCTGAAGGTTTGCTTACTGATAAAGAAGCTCGCCAAAAGAACGTTGGTGGAGAAGTTATCGCTTACGTTTGGTAAATATTTAGCTACCCAAAAGCTCGTTGTGACACTTCGTTATTGTCTCTTGCCTAACCCAAAGTTATGTCTGACGAGACAATGCCTCGATTCACTTTTAGAAGTGAGACCTGAAACATTAACTTTTGAATCAAAAAAGATTTAAACCCCGTGAAAACTGGCCTGCAAAGGTCTGACAATTTAACAGGAGAATAAAAAACATGTCACGTATTGGTAATAAAGTTATCGTGTTGCCTGCTGGTGTTGAAATCACTAACAATGACAACGTTGTAACTGTAAAAGGACCTAAAGGAGAACTTACTCGTACGTTCTCAAAAGATATTGAAATCCGTGTGGAAGGTACTGAAGTAACACTTCACCGTCCAAACGATTCAAAAGAAATGAAAACAATCCACGGAACAACTCGTGCCCTTTTGAACAACATGGTTACTGGTGTATCAGAAGGATTCAAGAAAGAACTTGAAATGCGCGGGGTTGGATACCGTGCACAACTTCAAGGATCAAAACTTGTTTTGGCTGTTGGTAAATCACACCCAGACGAAGTTGAAGCTCCAGAAGGAATTACTTTTTGAACTTCCAAACCCAACAACAATCGTTGTTAGCGGAATTTCAAAAGAAGTAGTTGGTCAAACAGCTGCTTATGTACGTAGCCTTCGTTCACCTGAACCATACAAAGGTAAAGGGATCCGTTATGTTGGTGAATACGTTCGCCGCAAAGAAGGTAAAACAGGTAAATAATGTAGTTTGGTTGTTTTTCAACCAACCTTCATCTTACCAACTCAGTGCTTAGCACATGATTTTAAAATTAAGAGGTGAAAATTGTGATTTCGAAACCAGATAAAAAAACAAAATCCGTCAAAAACGCCACCGTCGCGTTCGCGGAAAACTCTCTGGAACTGCTGATCGCCCACGTTTGAACGTATTCCGTTCTAATACAGGCATCTACGCTCAAGTAATTGATGACGTAGCGGGTGTAACGCTCGCAAGCGCTTCAACTCTTGACAAAGAAGTTTCAAAAGGAACTAAAACTGAACAAGCCGTTGTTGTCGGCAAACTTGTTGCTGAACGTGCAGTTGCTAAAGGTATTTCTGAAGTGGTGTTCGACCGCGGTGGATATCTATATCACGGACGTGTTAAAGCTTTGGCTGATGCAGCTCGTGAAAACGGATTGAAATTCTAATAGGAGGACACTAGAAAATGGCATTTAAAGATAATGCAGTTGAACTTGAAGAACGCGTAGTTGCCATCAACCGTGTAACAAAAGTTGTTAAAGGTGGACGTCGTCTTCGTTTTGCAGCTCTTGTAGTTGTTGGTGACCGTAATGGCCGTGTTGGATTTGGTACTGGTAAAGCTCAAGAAGTTCCAGAAGCAATCCGTAAGGCTGTTGAAGATGCTAAGAAAAACTTGATCGAAGTTCCTATGGTTGGAACAACAATTCCACACGAAGTAACATCAGTATTTGGTGGAGCTCGTGTATTGTTGAAACCAGCTATCGAAGGGGCTGGGGTTGCTGCAGGTGGAGCAGTTCGTGCCGTTGTCGAATTGGCAGGTATTGCAGATGTTACATCTAAATCACTTGGATCAAACACTCCAATCAACATCGTTCGTGCAACTGTTAACGGTTTGGCACAATTGAAACGCGCTGATGAAGTTGCTGCCCTTCGTGGTATTTCAGTTTCTGACTTGGCTTAAGAAAGGAGATTCAAATGGCTCAAATTAAAATTACTTTGACTAAGTCTCCAATCGGACGCATCCCGTCACAACGTAAAACTGTTGTAGCACTTGGACTTGGCAAATTGAACAGCTCTGTTATTAAAGAAGATAACCCAGCAGTACGTGGTATGATCACTGCTGTATCTCACTTGGTAACAGTTGAAGAAGTAAAATAATCTATTTAAAATAGAAACAAAGTTTTCAGGGGTATGAGAGGTTCTCATCCCCTAAAACTAAATATAAGTATAGGCGAGTTTGTAGTTAGGACACCTTTTCCTGATTACATGCGTTAGCAATTTACAAAAGAGGAGAAAATAAATAATGAAACTTCATGAATTACAACCTGCTACAGGTTCACGTAAAGTCCGCAACCGTGTTGGTCGTGGTACTTCATCTGGTAATGGTAAAACTTCTGGCCGTGGTCAAAAAGGTCAAAAAGCTCGTAGCGGTGGCGGTGTACGTCTTGGTTTTGAAGGTGGACAAACTCCATTGTTCCGTCGTCTTCCAAAACGTGGATTTACAAACATCAACGCTAAAGAATATGCTATTGTGAACCTTGATCAATTGAACGCCTTTGAAGATGGTGCTGAAGTAACTCCAGTAGTACTTGTAGAATCAGGAATTGTAAAAGCTGAAAAATCAGGTATCAAAATTCTTGGTAACGGAGAATTGACTAAGAAGTTGACTGTTAAAGCAGCTAAATTTTCTAAATCAGCTGAAGAAGCTATCACTGCTAAGGGTGGTTCAGTTGAAGTCATCT
>BNJV01000807.1_pt1 | contig 96991 bp, 116 predicted proteins | sample 8540591 | NCBI WGS metagenome assembly BNJV01 (sample SAMD00202457, study PRJDB9452) | human saliva metagenome | host: Homo sapiens | reverse complement strand
GCGAGCAATTCTTCATGAGTGCCGTCTTCTGTCAGTCCCTCTTCAGTGACTACAATAATACGGTCTGCATTTTTAATCGTAGCCAGGCGGTGAGCGATAATAAACGTCGTTCTGCCTTTTGCTAACTCGTCAAAAGATTGTTGAATAAATTTCTCCGTTTGAGTATCGAGCGCACTTGTGGCTTCATCCAAGATTAGAATAGAAGGATTCTTCAAAAAGATACGTGCAATTGACAGACGTTGTTTTTGTCCGCCTGACAATTTCACACCACGTTCTCCAATATGCGTGTCTACTCCATCTTCTAAATCTTCAATTACTTCTTTTAGTTTTGCTTGCTCGATCGCACGGTCTACTTCTTCATCTGTTGCATCGAGTCTTCCATACAATACATTCTCGCGAATCGTTCCATTAAACAGGAACACATCTTGTTGCACGATACCGATTTGACGGCGAAGCGATTGTAAGGTGAAGCGGTTGATGTTGGTTCCATCGACAAAGATTTCTCCTTCTTTTAAATCATAGAAGCGAGGCAATAAGTTCACAAGCGTTGTCTTCCCAACCCCACTTGGTCCAACGAAGGCAACCGTTTGACCTGGTTCTACCGTCAAGTTGATATGTTCCAATATTTTCTTATCGTCTTCATACCCAAACCCGACATTTTTATATTCCACACGTCCTTCAAAAGTTGGTGCAGGAATGGCATCGGGTGCGTCTTCGATATCGATTTCGACATTCATTAATTCTTTGAAACGACGGAAGCCTGCAAAACCTTTTGGATACAATTCAATCATGGAGTTCATCTTATTAATCGGTCCCACGAATACATTAGATAGTAAGATATACCCGACTAATTCTCCAGCTGTTAAATCACCGATGACCGTGAAGTACGCCCCAACGATTAAGCTGAAGAGATTAATACTGCGCATCAATAAGTAGTTGAAACTGCTGCTCGTTCCCATCGTGCGATAGAAAGCAATTTTATTCGAGCGATACTCTTGAATGAGTTCTTCGAAGAGTTGTTGCTCATGACTTTCGTTCGCAAAGGCCTTCACCACACGCATACCGCTCAGTACATTTTCTAGTCCTGCCGTATAGTTGGCTAATCCCTTGTAGATATTTCGATTGATTGCAGACATGCGACGATTAAATACCGCCAGCGCCACCGCAATAATCGGAACAAAAAAAATCGTCAATAGCGCTAGCGTTGGATGTACTTGATACATCAACACAAACGAACCGATTAACGTCATCACGGCGATAAAGAATTCTTCTGGCCCATGGTGCGCCAATTCACTAATATCGAATAAATCACTCGACAAGCGACTCATCAATTCCCCAATTTTCATATTGTCGAAGAATGAGAAGGATTGTTTTTGAACCTTCGCGAATAACTCCCGACGCATATCCGTTTCAATATTAATCCCTAAAATATGCCCCATGTATACCACGATAAAGTTCAAAGTTGTCGAGAAGGCATACAGCGCCAATAGCCCTGCCCCCACGAGTAGAATTTGTTGTAAGTTTTGAGACGGTACGATTTTATCAATGACACTTCTCACCATTACTGGAAAAGCAAGCTCAAGAATGGCCACGATCACCGCACAGGTAAAATCGAGTAAGAATAATTTTTTATACGGTTTGTAATAATGAATAAAATCTTTAATCACGTTTACTCTCCTTTCGCATAATGTAATGTACTCCAGTCTTTTGTCTTATAGACGATATGTCCATAAAGAACTGTTAACGCGTTTGATAATAACATGGCAATCCATACACCGGTTGCCCCGAGTGCTGTAAAGGCTCCAAGCACCCAAATAATCGGCAAGCGCAACACCCAAAGACGTCCAACTGACATATGCATCGAGTATTTTGTCACGCCACATCCTTGGAAGAATCCGTTGTACGACGAGAACATTCCCATGAAGAAAATAATAAAGGCTGTATAGTTCAAATACTCAACGGCATTCGCCCAAAGAACAGCATCGCTTCTATCTTTAATGAAGACTCCAAGAATCGGAGTCTGGAAGAAGAAGACGATAATACAGCCGACTGTCGAAATCATGAGCACCCACATTAGCGCTCGTCTAAAGATGGCATGCGCACGGTCATAAAGCCCTGCTCCCATGTTTTGTCCGATAATCGCTGTTAGGGCAGCCCCAATTCCCATCTGTGGTTGCGTTAGTAAATCCGAAATACGGTTTACCATCGAATATGCAGCCAGCACCGACGTTCCATACGACTGAATGAGCCCATTTAAGACGGTGAATCCTAACGCAGCTCCACCATACCCGAAGGCAGATGGCCATGCGACTTTGAGGATTTCTTTCATCACTTCTTTGTCGATTTTGACATGTCTTAAGTAGATTTGAATATCGGATTCCTTACGTACGGCACGAATGGCAAGCACTAATAATAGTACTTTTGCAATAACAGTCGCCCATCCTGCCCCTTCAATTCCCCAGTTCAAACCGGTGAGTCCGACAAAAGGAATCGTCGCAAAAATAAAGATTGGGTCTAAAATAACATTTGAAATCGAAGACGCCGCACTGATCATCGTAATCGTCCGCGTTCTCCCTTGCGCATTTAGTAAGGACTGATAGCCAAAGTAGCAAAAATCAAAGAACAACCCGATAAAGTTAATCTTCAAATACGCTACGGATTTTGCCAAGAAAGTCCCCTCTGCTCCCATCCATTCCACGAATAGAGGGGCCCAAGAAATAGCCGAGTACGGACAGCACAAAGCCAAAGAAATACGTTAATACCATCGCATTCCCTGCATAACGCTGGGCATCTCTATATTTTCCTGCTCCAAAATACTGAGCAATAAGCGCCGTTGCTCCAACACTAATCCCCATACCAAGCGAAATAAATAAGAAATTCAACGGCCAAATAAACGCGGTTGCCGCAAAGTCTTCCGCAGAAAGTTGCGCCACATATAACCCGTCCGTCAAGTTGTATAAAGTTCGAATTAAATTATTAATCATTAACGGCGTCGCAATCGTTAAAATCACACGATTAATGTGCCCCGTCGTAATAAAATTTTGTTTTTCCAAAATAATCACCTGTTCTAGTATACATGATATCCCCACTGCTGTGAACACATACCATGAACAATTTCACTTTTCTGTACTTTTAAAGAGCGAAGGAGGCTCGCTTTGTGGAACACGGGATTTCTTCATAATAGCTGTAATAGGGCACCGGTTCGAGCCGAAGTCTCTCACCTCTAAAACTCAAAGCGGGAGTAAGGAAAATTTCCTAACTCCCGCTAATTCGCTTTTAGCGCCATCCCCTATTACTGCTATTATAGAATCCCATGTCCCCTCGCAAGCCTCACTGCATCTTAGAAAGTAGAAAAAGTCCTTGCTCTGTCTCTCTTCACAAGATTTGGTGAAATATACTACTTCCTATTATTTTGCAAAACAAAATTTCACAGCACGTGATTTTAAGTAGCACCTCATTCTGTCTTTAACCGTACGAAGCCCCACTACCTCGTTTCCGCCCCTCCGAGACAAAATTCCTAAACACCTTGTTCAAAGAAACAAAAAATGCGAAATACGAAATGTTAGGCACTACCCAACCTTTTTATGCAAGCAGGTCTGAAGAATCATTTGCTCCATAGTAGCAACAATAGCGAGTGTAATTGATGCGAATTAGCAGTAGTTAGGAATTTATTCCTTACTACTGCTTTGAGGCTCGATAGGCGGTGAGACCTAAGGCTCACGCCGGTACAGCTATTGTAGCAACTATAGAGACCCAAATGATTCGTTAAAGACCTGTGGTCTTTTTACCAAGCACAAAACACAAAATAAAAAGAGTTAGGCACTAGCCTAACTCTTCCGAATTTCTCAAAATTATTTTTTAGTTTCTTTGAAGACAACGTGTTTACGTAATTTGGAGAATATTTTTTTAATTCTAAACGCTCTGGATTGTTACGTTTGTTTTTGCTTGTTAAGTATAAACGTTCACCTGTTTCAGCACATTCTAATAAAATGTTGATACGCATGGATGACACCTCTCATTCAATTTATTTCATTAACTCATTGAGTTTCATACTGGTATATATTAACAAATGCATGTCGCTTTGTCAATTCAGATTACCACGGATTTTTTGAAAAATTTATTCTTATAAAACTTTTTGAATCCAACCTTCTGGAGCCTCTACATCTCCATATTGGATTCCTACTAATTCATCGTATAGACGGCGTGTCACAGGACCTACTTCTGTTTCAGAATAGAACACATGGAAGTCGTCTCCGTTTTGAATGCCTCCAACTGGAGAAATAACAGCTGCAGTACCACAAGCTCCTGCTTCTGCGAAGATATCTAATTGATCTACATACACATCGCCTTCTTTAACAGTCAACCCAAGACGGTGTTCTGCTAACCAAAGCAATGAGTATTTCGTAATACTTGGTAAGATCGATGGAGAGTAAGGTGTGATAAATTGATTATCTTTAGTAATCCCAAAGAAGTTCGCAGCCCCTACTTCTTCAATTTTTGTATGTGTCAACGGATCTAGGTAAATACAGTCACTGAAATGACGTTCTTTCGCTTCTTTACCAGGAAGTAAACTTGCCGCATAGTTCCCGCCGACTTTAGCAGCCCCTGTACCTACGTGTGCTGCACGGTCGTATTCAGAAACGATGAAGTTTGTTGGAGTTAATCCACCTTTAAAGTATGCTCCTACTGGCATTACGAAGATTGAGAAAATATATTCTGTTGCAGGGCGAACCGCTACATTGTTTCCTACCCCAATCATGAATGGACGGATATATAAGCTTCCGCCAGTTCCGTATGGTGGTAACCATTGTTCGTTGGCTTTTACTACTTTTTTCACGGCTTCAATAAAGCGTTCTTCTGGGAACTCTGGCATGAGTAATCGACGGCAAGAACGAGCCATACGAGCAGCGTTTTGGTCAACACGGAATAAGTTGATGCTACCATCTTTACAACGGTATGCTTTTAATCCTTCGAAACATTGTTGTCCGTAGTGAAGTGCAGTTGCAGCTTCGTCTACTTTTAGAACATTATCTTCAATCAAAGCACCTTCGTCCCACTCGCCATCTTTGTAATAGCTGATGTAACGTAAGTCTGTTTTAATGTAATCGAATCCTAGGTTATTCCAATCTAAATTTACTGTGTTTGTCATATAATCCCTGCTTTCTTAGATTACTCTACTGATTTATATTCCCCAGTTGTTGTATCCATTTCTTCTAATTTCTTATCGCTAGCATGATAGCGGAAGAATCCATAAGTTGAGGCGTTTGAATTCCCAATATGACGGACTTGAATGTCAACTGAGTCATTCGTTTGTGCTTGAATGATAATCTCATAGTTCTCGCCTAAAACGACATTTTTGCGTTTCAATTTCTGCAATGGCCTCACGCGCTAAATTATTCGCATTCCGTGTTGTATCACTTGTTTTCTCCTGCGCGGCCGTTGTTGCTTGAGCCGTTGTAGACGCTCCTGCTTCTGCGTTGTTTTTAGAAATTTGAACAACCGGATCAGCGTTATTTGCTGTTTGATTTGGTCTACGAGAACAAGCCATTAATGCCAATACAAAAACTGCGATTCCTAATCCTTTTAAAACTTTGCGATTCATTCATTCACCACCTTCATTATTTTACCTATTCTATCACAATTTTTATAAAAAGTATTTTATCCCATGAATTTGTAATGATAATGAAAAATTTTATATAAATTTGGTTCTTTTCTTTTCACAAATAAAAAACTCTAATGCAACACGAGTCACACTAGAGTTTCTCCAATTATTTAGCTAATTTTTCTTTAACTTCTTCCACGTAGTTATAAACCATGTGACCTGCTTGTCCGCCATCCCCAACAGCTGTTGTGATTTGACGTAGTGTTTTTTGACGAACATCGCCCACTGCAAAGATTCCAGGAATAGAAGTTTCCATTTGTTCGTTAGTGACAATCCAACCTTCTGCATCTGTGATGTTTAAGTCTTTGAATGGATCAGAAACTGGTAAAAGTCCTACATAGATGAAGACACCATCTGCATCATGAGTAGTTACTTCGCCTGTATTTACATCTTTTACTCGAACGCCAGTGATTTTTGAACCGTCACCTACAAATTCTTCAACAACTGAATTCCATAAGAAGTCGATTTTTTCGTTGGCAAATGCACGGTCTTGCAACACTTTTTGCGCACGTAATTGGTCACGACGGTGAACGATGGTTACGCTGTGTCCGAATTGTGTTAAATACGTTCCTTCTTCAACGGCTGAGTCTCCTCCACCAATGACGAAGATTTTCTTATCTTTGAAGAATGCTCCATCACATACTGCACAGTATGAAACGCCACGGCCAGCGTATTCTTCTTCCCCAGGAACTTCTAATTTACGGTGATACGAACCTGTCGCAATCACTACTGCATAGGCATAATAAGTTTTCTTACCTGCTGTGATCACTTTAAGGTCGCCTTCTAATTCGATTTTTGAAACTTGACCGTATGCATATTCCGCGCCAAATTGCATCGCACCTTTATACATATTGTCGGCTAATTCTGGCCCAGAAATCGTTGGAAAACCAGGATAGTTTTCTACATCCGAAGTGTTTAATAATTCTCCACCAGGAACACCTTTTTCGAGGATTAATGTTTTTAAATTTGCACGAGAAGTATAAAGCGCTGCGGTCATCCCACCAGGGCCACTTCCGATAATGACTACATCATAAATTCTTCTTTCTTCCATCAGAGATTCTCCTTTTGTATAAACTAAGAGCGCTGAGACATAGTCCAACGCTCCTCTTCATTTTTTAGTTTAAGATACTCTCTTTAAAACGGCAACTTTATTGCTCATCTAAAGTTCCTTCGAGTTTTTTACCTAATTCAATCACGTATTGTTTTAAGCTATCTTTGATTTCAGGATGTTCCAATCCGAATTCAATACTTGTCTTCATAAAACCAAATTTATCACCGACATCGAAACGCTCACCCTTGAATTGTTTTGCAAACACTCTTTGAGTAAGGTTCAATGTATCAATGGCATCTGTTAATTGAACTTCGCCACCAGCACCTGGTTCTTGTTTTTCTAAAATCTCAAAAATTTCAGGTGTTAATAAGTAACGACCAATAATCGCTAAGTTACTTGGCGCATCTTCAGGTTTTGGTTTTTCTACGAAACGACGTACATTATATAATCCCTCTTCCACTTGGCTTTCAGGATCGATAATCCCATATTTATATGTTTCTTCATGAGGAACTTCCATTACGGCGATATTTGAAGCATGTGTTTTTTCATATCCTTCAATCAATTGTTTGGTTAAAGGCACTTCATCACGCATAATATCGTCCCCAAGCATAATCACAAATGGCTCTCCACCTACGAATGCTTTTGCTTGAAGAACCGCGTCTCCAAGACCTTTAGGGTAAGATTGACGCACAAAGTATAAGTTAATTCCTGTTGTTTCTTGAACGAGTTCTAACAACTCTGTCTTTTCCTTTTGCTTCAAGGTTTGATTCTAATTCGATGTTTGAGTCGAAATGGTCTTCGATTGGACGTTTGCTCTTACCAGTAACGATTAAGATGTCCTCGATTCCCTGATGCTAGAGCTTCTTCAACGATATATTGAATCGTTGGTTTGTCTACGATTGGCAGCATTTCTTTCGCCATCGCTTTTGTTGCTGGTAGGAAACGAGTTCCTAACCCTGCTGCTGGAATAACGGCTTTTCTAACTTTTGTCATAGGTCTGTTCCTCCGATTTGGTTTATTGGTGTTCTTTAATTGATGCTTCTGATTTAAATTCACGACCCCATTAGGCGTTGAATCTCTTCGCGAACATCATGTCCTTTATATAAAACATTGTAAACAGCAGTTGTAATTGGCATTTCGATGTTCTTCTCTTGTGCCAAAGCGTAGACGGCTTTACACGTTTCTACCCCTTCTACAACCATTCCCATATTTTCCAAAATCGTTGGAAGCGGAATGCCTTTCCCGATTTGGTCCCCACATCTCCAGTTACGAGAATGAATACTCGTACATGTTACGATTAAATCGCCCACACCACTAAGTCCAATAAAGGTCAGTGGGTCTGCGCCAAAAGCAATTCCTAGACGACTAATTTCTGATAATCCTCTTGTCATTAACGCAGCTTTTGCATTGTCCCCATAGCCTAAACCATGAAGAGCCCCTGCTCCAACCGCAATAACGTTTTTAAGTGCAGCTCCCATTTCTACTCCGACACAGTCCGTATTTGTATAGACACGGAAGAAGGAATTACTGAAAAGAGTTTGTACATACTTTAGCAGATTCCAAGTTTTCGCATGCTGCAGTGATGGTTGTGATGTCACGACGCGCCACTTCTTCGGCATGACTTGGTCCAGATAACACCACGATATCTTCGTAGCTGTCACGGTCCAACTCTTCAGCTAAAATTTCTGAAATACGTTTAAACGTTTCTTGTTCTAACCCTTTACTTGCATGAATAATCATCGGTTTATTTTCTAGTAATCCATTTAATTGTTTGGCTACTAAACGAATGACTTTTGTTGGGAGTACGAATAAGACCGCATCCACACCCTTCACGGCTTCGGTTAAATCTAAATAGCCTCGAATTGCTGGGTCCAGAAACACTCCCTGGAAGGTAATGTTCATTCGTATGACGCTCATTAATTTCTTGAATTTGAGCTTCGTTATTTCCCCATAAGCGAGCTTCATGATGGTTTTCTGCGAGCACCATTGCCAATGCTGTCCCCCATGAACCTGCTCCTAAAATAGCTACTTTTGTCATAGTTGTTCTCCTTTACGCTTTTCCAAACAATACTGGAGATTGTGGATCGTCAATCGATACATAATCTGGCACGGCTGGAACTCTACGTCTTCTCACTACAATAATAGCGATGCCTAATAAGAATAACACAATTGAGACTAATTGCGAAATTCGGATAATACCAAACATCCAGAGGCTATCTGTACGCATTCCTTCAATAAAGAAGCGCCCAAATGAATACCATAATAAGTATCCTGACATGATTTCTCCGACTTTTACGCCTTTACGTCTGCGTAAGTAGAATAAAATTAATACGCCGACAAAAGACCAAAGTGATTCATATAAGAAAGTTGGATGGTAATAAACACCATCAATATGCATTTGCTCAATAATAAAAGTTGGTAAATGCAAGCCTTCTAGGAATGCACGCGTTACAGCTTCTCCATGCGCTTCTTGGTTTGTGAAGTTTCCCCAGCGCCCAATCGCTTGTGCGAGTAAAACGACAGGTGCCAAGATGTCTAAGAGTAATGCAAACGATACTTTTTCTTTTTTCGCAAACCAGTAGACAGTTGCTGCACCGGCAATGACACCACCGTAGATGGCTATTCCTCCATGCCAAATTTGGATGATTTCACCAGGATTTGCTAAGTAGTACTGCCATTCAAATAGAATGTAGTACAAGCGAGCTCCGACAAAGCCAAGTGGCACTGCCCAGAATACTAAATCAATGATAAATTCTTTTCGATACCCTTTACGAGTGGCTTCTTTATCCGCCAATGTTGTTGCTAAGTAAATTGCAAAAGCAATAATAATCCCATACCAACGCACTTGTAATCCACCGATTTCAAACGCAATCGGATTAATGGCCGAAACCATTTCTAAAACATTCATGTAACTAACCTCTAAACTTCTTTATTTTCTGCAATTAATTGTGTTAAACGATTCGTGAAGCTTTCTGTTGCATCGAATCCCATTTTCTTCGCACGGAAATTCATACATGCCACTTCTAAGATAATCGAAACGTTACGACCAGTCTTCACTGGGATGCGGATTTTCGGAACCTCAACACCCAACAATTCAACATTTTCCATATATCCACCTAAACGGTCATATCTCTTATCAGGTGTCCAGTTTTCAAGATGAACCACTAAATCGACTTGTTTTTGATCCAGAATTGCCCCTGCACCAAAGAGCGTCATCACATCCACAATACCAACACCGCGGATTTCGATTAAGTTGTTCAAGATTTCTGGTGCTTCCCCGATTAATGTTAATTCATCGTATTGATACAATTCTACTCGGTCATCCGCAACAAGACGGTGTCCTTTTTGCACAAGCTCTAACGCAGTTTCAGATTTACCGACGCCACTTTCACCTGTAATCAACAGACCAATTCCGAATACATCGAGTAATACACCGTGTACCGAAGAACGCTCCGCCAATCTTCCTTCTAAGAAGTTTGTGACACTACTTGATACTTGTGTTGTCTTCGAAGTTGCTTGTAAGATTGGAATTTGCGCTTTTTCAGCAGCTTCCACTAATTCTTTTGGCGGTTCTAGTTTTCTTGAAATAATAAAACATGGTGTCTCTGGTTTACAAAGACGTTCCATCACTTCTAATCGAATCCCTTCATCCATGGATGCCACAAAAGAAGTTTCTGTACGACCTAATAACTGGATACGTTCTGCTGGATAGAAATTTAAAAATCCTGCTAATTCTAATCCCGGTCTTGAAATTTCACTTGTAACGATTGGACGGTCAAGATACTCCTCTCCATAAATTGGTTTTAAATGAATATTCTTGATTAATTCTCTAACCGTAACACTTTTCATATTATCCCTCATTTCTTTATACCCTTCTACTATACCATATTTGAGCGCTTTCTTGTATGCTTTTAGAATTTATTAAACTTCTGTTCATTCTGCCGAATAATCTAAAAAAATATTTTTTTAAAAAAATTGAGCAAACCTACTTGAATATTTTATAGAATTTTTATATAATAGTCTAAGTTTCTGAATAGGAGGAAAAACATGGTATTTTATTCATATGAATTTTTAAAAAGTAAAGTTCAACAAATTGATTATATTCAATTAGGACTGACACTTTTTGTCATTGCTATTTTAGCAATTGCCTTATATCGTTATTTTAAAAATAAACAAGACACAAAATTTCGCGAATTAGCATTAATCGCCGTCATCGGTATCTTAATTCTTGCTGGTTCTAAGATTGCTGACTTACAGTCTTTCTAAAAATTCAGAAAATCAATATTCTGGAGCCCTTCGCTTCGTTGAAACGATCGCTCAAGATTTACATGTTAATAAAGAAGATGTCTATATTAATACTGAAGCCGCAAAGGATGGAGCCATCGTCAAAGTTGGCGATCAATTCTATCGAGTATTAACAGGAGATAGCCCGGAACATTACCTACTCGAAAAAATGGAATTGCAAAATCCAAAAGTTACGATTAAGGAGGCTGAATAAGTTGAACCTTTCATATATCGATGTCGCAATCAAACTTGCACTTGGACTATTATCATTAATTGTTGTAATCAACTACACTGGGAAAGGAAACCTCGCCCCTACATCTGCAAGTGACCAAATACAAAACTATGTACTCGGGGGAATTCTCGGGGGTGTGATTTATAATCCATCCATTACCATCTTACAATACTGCATCATCTTATTAATTTGGTTTGCGTTAGTACTAACCCTTCGCTGGGTAAAAACAAATAATCGTACAGTGAAGAAGATGCTTGACGGTGAACCTTTACAATTAATTAAACATGGGAAAATTGATGTTGAAAATGTGCGTTTAGCTGGTCTAACGGCTCAAGAAGTTGCTTTTAAATTACGTTCACAAGGAGTCTTCTCTATTCGCGATGTAAAAAGTGCCATCTTAGAACAAAACGGACAACTCATCTTGACAAAATCTGGTGAAGAAAATCCAAAATATCCAATCATTACAGATGGTGTCATTCAACAAAACATTTTAGAAGTCATCGACAAAACAGAAGATTGGGTTACTGAACAACTAGCTGCCCAAGATATTCAAGATGTTTCAGATGTATTCCTTGCAGAATACAATAACGGCCAATTAATGGTTGTGAAATACTAATTGAATCCAAACAAAAAAATAAGCGACCAAATTGGTCGCTTATTTTTTTGATCTATTAGTCAACTAGATTTTCAACAAAGCGTTGGAAAATCGTTAACAGAATGCTCACCACTAAGGTAATGAATGGACTCGCAAAAGTAAATCCAGGTCCTACAAACAATGATGTTAAGCTTAACATCATCGCATTTAACACAAAGCTAAAGCATCCAAACGTTACAATCGTTACTGGTAATGTTAAAAGGAATAAAATCGGTTTAACAAATAGGTTTAGTACCGCAAGAACGATACTTGCAACAAGCGCTGCTACCCAGTTTCGTAACGTAAAATTGTGGTACAAACCACGCAATCACCAAGAACCCTAATGTGTTAATGGCAATCTTTTTAGTAATTGACACTAAAAATCACTCCAATCGTCGTCATCATCTTCCTCTACGCGGCGCGCTGTTTTACGCGGGCGAGAGCTCCAGAAGTGTAATAGTAAGTATTTCTGCGTCTATTGTCACGATAATACCCAGTGCTTTCTTCTGGAATAATGATAGCAAGTAAGATGTAAAGGATGATAGGGAAACCTGAGAAACTACAAATGATAAACAGCACACGTACAATTGTTGGATCTACATCAAAGTATTCTGCAATACCGCCCATAACCCCACAAACGACTCTGTTCTTTCTTGAACGTCTTAATTTTTTCATTTTGTTTATCCTTCTTTCTTGCTACTTGTATCTGATTGTAGCTGATTTACTTGAATATTTCCAGTTGTTGTTTCTGCGACTACTCGCGGCATTGAGTCTTTATGTTTACGAATCAATGCACTTCTTTCGGCTAAATCCTTCGTTTGTCGAATCACTTCGAAGACTGTTTCATCAAAGCGAATCGCACCAAGAGATGTTTCAATTTCGGCTTCAAGCCCTACTTCTTCAGCAACTTCAATTTTAATATTTCCGTTTACTGTTTCAACGTCTACTTTTTTCGTTTCAGGATGTGCTACTGCTATTTTAATGTTTCCTGTCACCGCTTCTAGCTTCGTTCCTAAGAATTGACCATCGAGATGAATATTTCCGTTTACCGTTTCAGACACGATATCTTTGAATTCGAGGTGTTCGTATTTAAGGTTGCCGTTTACAGTTTCTGCTTCAAGAAGAACCCCTTTGACATCCTTCAAGCGAATATCTCCATTATCCACTTCGAAGTAATAATCTTTTCCTTCTAATTCCTTCAAATGAAGTGTTGTATTCAATCCTTTGATGGCTACATAATCATACACTTTTTGCGGAAGGGAAATGGTCCAGTCGCAGTATACGCGCTTGCTGACACTCTTGATAACAATCTTATCGTCGTCCACGCCAACCTTCACACGGTCACGAACAAATCCTTCCGCATCGAAAAACTCTTCGTCTTGCGCAGCCACGCGGCAATTTCCTTCAATCGTCATCGTGTTGCCAGGAACAGTCTTCACACGAACAATTCCGTTGGCCACTTTGAAATCGAGAATACTCGCATCATCAATCACTTGATGGAAATGATACGGTACTTTTTTGCCGTTTTTGGCTTCTAAGTAAGGCAGGTTCACTTCTGTATTTTGAATAACTGATCCCACCGCTGTCACAATTGAGTCTGCGAATTTTGCAGCCCATGAAGAGATATTTCCCGCTGTTCTACGAGTTTTATCTTCCCAGTCAGTGTCTTGCACTTTCTTCTTCGCTTTCTTAAAGCTTTCTTCCCATTCTTCTTTCTTTTCAGCTTTCATTTTGGCATCGGCTTGTTTTTTCTCTTGTAACAAACTCTTATATTGGTTATTCAACTGTTCCGCTTCTTCTTGCAAGCGAACCAGTTCCATCTCTTCATCCACGGTCAACGGTTCAAGTTGCTCAGCCGTTTCTGATTTCATCGATACGTCGATCGATTTCTTTTGTACGTTTTAAAGACCGCTTGAATCGATTCATCTGTTTGGTCGCTTTGAGCTGAGAATTTTGTAAATACACTCGCTACACCTTCTAATACAGAATCGACTTGGCTTGAAGTTGGTTGTTCTTTCGCTGCTTGCCTTCTCACCCATTTTTTCGAGTAGGACCACTGCTTCCTCTGCTGAAATAATTCCTTTATCTACTAATTCTAAAATTCTATCTTTTTGATTCATTTTCGTTTCCCCCTTAAATCGGTTCGTTCTTGATTACATTCTTAGTGTACCGAACTTCCAAAACGAAAACATAGGTCCTAAGGTTGATTTTTATCCCAAACTTCTCTAAACCTAAAGTTGTATTTTGCAGTTTCTCCCCTTTTCCACTCTATATCTTGCGTGGCTATCCATTTGTTGTTACACTTTGGGATACAGTAATAGTAGGAGTTGGAAAGTAAATGACAAAAAAGGAAGTCCCATTGAAATCGCATGAGCGACTCGATCGACTCGAAAAAGAAAATATCGATATCATTCAAAGTCGTGAGGTCTTCTCATTTTCGCTGGATGCCGTCCTTTTAGCAGACTTTGCCAATATCGCCGAGCGTAGAAAAGCTACAATCGTGGACCTTTGCTCTGGTAATGGTGCGGTGGCATTTTTACTCAGCCATAAAACGCAAAATCACATTACCGCTGTTGAAATCCAAGAACAGCTTTGGGACATGGCGATGCGTACGACCCAACTCAACAACTTAGAAGACCGCATCACGTTTATCAATCAGGATATTCGTCAGTTGAAAGGCATTATCCCGAAAGACTCGGTCGACTTTATTACGTGCAATCCGCCTTACTTCAAGGTGAAGGAAACCAATCAAACCAATTTGAAGGAAGCTTACACGATTGCCCGTCATGAAGTGCATTTGCCACTCGAAGACTTACTCGAGACGATTTCAGGGTTATTGAAGATGAAAGGAAAAGCCTATCTCGTGCATAGACCCGACCGCCTCACGGATATTTTAACCGAGGCAAGAAACCACCGTCTCGAAGCAAAACGCGTGCAATTTGTCTATCCAAAAGAAGGCAAAGAAAGCAATATCGTCCTCATCGAATTAATGAAGGACGGACTTCCAGGAGGCCTTAAAGTATTGCCTCCGATTACGGTTTTCAATGAGGATCAAGAATATACGCAGAAGATTAGAAGCATCCTCTGGGGGGACGAATCATGAGCCAGTTCTTTATGTACGTCCTTCTCTGCAAGGACCAAACCTTTTATACGGGCTATACGGTTGATTTGGAGAAACGAATCGCGACTCACAATGCCGGAAAAGGTGCTAAATATACAAGGGTGAGAACTCCCGTCACTCTCCTTTACGCTAAAGAATTTGCCACCAAGCAAGAAGCGATGAAGGCAGAAGCGGCGTTCAAGAAATTCTCTCGCCCCGAAAAAAGAAACATTTCTACAGACGATTGGCGCAAACTGTCGACCGTCCTGTCATTATTTATTTAGAAGGAGAACAACCTCATGAGACAACAGAGTTATCGGACTGAAGGTACAGGAAAACTATTCCTTGTCCCTACTCCGATTGGCAACTTAGAAGATATGACTTTTCCGCGCGGTCAATACGCTTCGCGACGTGGATTTAATTCTAGCCGAAGATACGCGTCATACGCAAAAGTTACTCAATCATTTTGAAATCGAGACTCCCGCAAAAGAGTTTCCATGAACATAATACTCAGGAGAGAATCCCTCAAGTCATCGAGTGGTTGCAAGAAGGAAAAACCATCGCGCAAGTGAGTGACGCTGGTACACCTTCGATTAGTGACCCAGGTTTTGAGCTCGTGCAAGCCTGCGTCGAAGTCGGTATCCCAGTGATTCCTCTTCCAGGGGCGAATGCGGGAATTACGGCTCTTATCGCAAGCGGGCTTGTTCCTCAACCGTTCTATTTCTATGGGTTCTTACCACGTAAAAAGAAAGAAAAAATCGAAGCCCTCGAGCAATTACGCACGCATAGCGAGACTGTGATTTTATACGAATCACCTTTCCGATTGAAAGATACTTTTTCAGCGATTCAGACTGTCTACGGCGAACAACAATCTGTTGTGTTATGCCGTGAGTTGACGAAAACTTACGAAGAGTTTATTCGCGGAACAGCCGCAGAACTCGTTGCTCTTGTAAATGAGGAAGAATTAAAAGGCGAATGCTGCATCTTGATTGGATCTAAAAATCCAGACGAAGTGACCACTGCTCTAGCTGGTGCGTTAGAAGAAAATACGCCAGACGCTTCACTTTCGATTGCCGAACAAGTCGACTGGTTTATGGAGCATCAAAACCTTACGCAAAAAGATGCGATTAAGGCTGTCGCAAAACATCTTGGTCTTTGAAGAAACAAGAAGTCTACAAAGAGATTCATGCATAAATAAATCCGTAAGATTTTCCATAATCAACATGACTATAAATTTTATGATGGTTTCCTCTACGATAAAACACAAAAAACAACACCCAAGCAATGCTGCTTGGGTGTTTGTTTATACTCCGATAAATTTAAATACATTGAAGGCGGTCATAAATACTAAAATAGCCATCAATCCTAAATAGAGTTTTTCAACGGCTTCGTGCGTGAGTTTCGATTGGATTTTTGTTCCAATCCAACCACCGAGTACCGCAAAAATCGCAATCGCTAAAATCACGAGACTGACATTGTTGTATTTTTCAAAGTCACGAATGACAGTCCCCATCTTAATAATCTGTGCAAAGAAAATCATCAAAATCGAATACGCTGCTGCGTCTTTTGCTTTCATCGAGAAGAAGTAAACCAAAAGTGCAATATTCAGCGGTCCTCCGCCAATGCCGAGATAGACAGAAATCATACCGACTGTTAGCCCAATCGTCACAATCGCCACCAGATTGGAAACTTCTAGCGTTCGAATACTTTCCTTATTGAGTGTGAACAAAATAATGCCACCGAGCAATAAAAATAGAATCACGGATTGCGTCGCACTCACTGCTTGACTACCCCAACTCTCTACTGCATGAAGGAAAATCACGTCTCCGATTTTTCCACCGATAATCGACCCAAAAGCCAGACCTAGCGCGATTTGTTTTTGGACATGAAACCCTAGCTTACTTCTTTTATAAATCGAAACAAGACACATCGTAAAGACCGCGACAGTCGAATACACACTAATCATGCTCGTGGTATCGATGCCGACAAAATCGAAGGCTGGCTTGATAATAATGCCGCCGCCTAAACCGGTAATCGCTCCAATCATCGTCGCACAAAGCACGATGATACTATAAATAATAATGTGCATTAGCGACCTCCAACATTACGGACACATCTAAATCCCTAAATGGCTAGATGTTGAGTCCCACAATGCGCCATTACGGGCGGCGACGCGATACCTGTTGCAGTATGAGCAATGGCATAAGAAGGAGCCCTCCACGAATGGCATATTCGTATTCAAAATTAATAGGGCGAGAGGCGTCTTCTTCGATTTCTTCAAACGGAATTCCGCGATGATTACAGCACCATTCCCAGACATTTCCAATCATTTGATAGAGTCCGAATCCGTTTGGTTCAAAGCTCTTCACGGGTGCCGTTCCTAAAAATCCGTCTGCTTTCGTATTCGTATTTGGGAAAATCTCCTGCCAAGTATTGGCATGAAACTCTCCGTCTTCTTCGAGGTCATCTCCCCATGGAAATTGCGTGGTTGTCCCACCACGTGCTGCGTATTCCCATTGCGTTTCTGTTGGCAATTTCACCTTTGCCCAATCACAATAAGCTAATGCATCCTGCAAAGATACGTGCACCACCGGATGGTCCATCACATCGTCAATGGAAGACTCGGACCCTGTGGGATGATTCCAACAAGCTCCGGGCACTAGAAGCCACCAAGGTGAGCCTGATACATGTCCATACTCTGCTCTTTTTTCTGGCTCAACGAATAGGTGAAACACATAAGAATCTCCTATCGTTTCTGCCGTTGTGGTATAACCTGTCGCATCTATAAAGGCTTTAAACTCACGATTCGTCACGGTCGTATCCGCGATTTCAAATGCGAGTACCTTTTTCATGACTGGTGGTGACTCATGGTCTTCGATAAAGCCTTGGCCAAGAGAATCTCCCATTTGAAAGATGCCAGATTTTAAAGGCACAAAATTCATACTATCGACCTCTCTTTAGGGTGGAAACGATGCGTTCTAACGGAACTTTGCAAAGCTGTCCGTCTCGCACAAAGCCTTCTTCTCTGTCTTGTAAATACGTGCGAGTTTTGCTTTGAACTCGTTCACAAGAGAAGTATACTTTGTTTCCGCAATTAAATTGCATTTCTCCTCTGGATCTTCTGTCATATGGAAGAGTTGATACTCGTCTTTGACAGGGAACCAAATAAATTTCCATTCATCTGTTAAAATATATTGGCTCGAATCCACACCTAGACTATGTTCTCCGTGGAATTCGTTTCGCCAACCTGCAAACTCGCCAAATAATAATTGGCGAACGCTCTTACCGTCTGTTTCAACTTTTTCACCTGTTGCTAGTTCTACAAGTGAAGGGAAAACGTCTTGAATCTTCACGAGTTGTGTGACGCTCTTCTTCGTACCCGCAATCAAGTTACCTGGGTCGAAGATAAACGCTGGAATCTTAATACTTCCTTGGTAAGGATAACCCTTGCGGAATAAATAGTGTTCCCCAAGTTGATCCCCGTGGTCACTCACGAACCAGAAAATCGTATTTTCGAGTAAATCAAATTCCTCAACGGCTGTTAAAAAGCGACTTAATTGATTATCGATATGCGTGATTAAACCGTAGTACGCTGCCAACATTCTCTTTTGCGCGTCCGCTGGAATCTTACCGCGTTTGGCATAGAGGCTTGGAATCTTCTCTTCGAGTTCTTCCCAGTTCCCAATATGCAAGTCCGATACATCCCCTAATTTATCCATGTATAAATCATAGAAATACTTCGGTGGATTGAGCGGCGCATGAGGTTTTTCAAACGACATCTTCAAGAAGAACGGAACGCTTGGGTCACGTCTCTTCAAGAAACGAATGCTTTCACTCACAATCCAGTTGGTTGGGTGGTATTTTTCAGGAAGTTCAAAAGGACGGACATCCCATGAATTACAGTTCGCCCCATCATCGATAATATCTGCATCGCTGCCGAGTTCTTGTTTGATCCAATCCAAGTAATCGCTCGAATGTTCAAACGTTTCTCCGTATGCTTTATTGTATTTGCGGTCGACATGTAAGTAGCCATCGTGTAAGAGAACATGGTCAAATCCCATGCGCTTACGGCTTGGATACACATGCATTTCCCGATACATTCTGTTTGATACCCTAAATCCTTGAATGTTTGAGGAAGTGTATTCGTGTAGTTCCAAGGCACTTCATCTTCGTATCCCGACTCTTCCTGACTTCTCTTGGTCCATCCCTGTTAAAAGCGCGGCTCTAGCTGGCACACAACTCGGCACTGGTGAGTAGGCATTTCTCAAAGTTATATCCCATGCTGGCCATCATATCCAGCGTTGGTGTCACTACTAAGTCATCACTGCGGTTAATGGACAATGCATCCGCACGCATTTGGTCCACTACGATGAGGATGACATTTGGTTTTGATTGTTTTTGATTCATACTGTTTCCCCCAAAAAAAGATAAAACGATTTCATCTTTTATTATAACAAAAGAGCCCGTCCATGGACAGGCTCTTTTTAGTACTTTATTGGCTTTTTATATGACAATCTTGCTCTTTTCACGCATTAATCTTCGCTATACAAGATTTCCGTACAAAACATACAACTTTCATCGTTTTCTCTACGTTTTCCATAGTACAGGTTGCAAATATGGAATCCTTGGTCGTAGATATTTTCTAAGTTGATGATGGATTGGCTTCTTTTTTTCTTTTTAGCCACTTTCTTCGTGTGCGTGTTTGGCTCTAACTCGTCTAAACGATCTTTCAAGTGACGATTTTCCATCGTTAAATTATGATTCTCTTCGATTACTTTTTGCAACTCTTCAGAAATCTGTTCGAGCTCATGTAATTGCAACAAAGTTTGTTTTGTTAACCGTTCGATTCGATCATACAATTGTCTGTTTGGCATTCACGCACCTCCTATCTTATTTTGGGATTTGTAACACCCATTGTTCTAATACTGCTTGAACTCCAACGTTGGCACTTACTTTGGCAATGGCGTTGGTCATTTTTTCATGTTCTTTAATCCATTCACTCACGGTGAGACGATTTGCAAAACTCTTCATCGTTGCGAGTTTATCGCTTTGAATAACGGCTCCTTCGACTCCTCGAGAAACCAGCAAAGCATCACGGATATAAATTTGTAATAGTGTTAAAAACAGTTCACTATCAGCCTTTGTCGCTAACAGTGGCATCACTTGAGACTGAATCGTCACAAAGGCCATCGCACGATTCGTAAATACGCGGACAAACCAATTCCAGCTTTCTTGACGAATTTGTCCAAAACTTTCACTCTCGAGCATCTCTACTGCTTGGTCAATATTACTCGTCAATTGAGACAATAATTGCGCCGTTGCGTTTGGAACTCCTCGTTCTTTCAGCATGGAAACAATATTTTCTCCTGCATCTGATTGAAATCGAATAATCTGACAGCGCGATTGAATCGTAATCAGAACCTTGCTGAGTTGCTCTGTTAGAAGAATGAAATGGATATTTCCCGTTGGTTCTTCTAAAAACTTCAATAAGCTATTCGCAGCACCTTGTGTCAACGTATCGACCGCGTGAATCACACAAACAATCGCACTCGACTCCATCGCTGTTTTCGTTAACTGTGATTTCAGTGTACGGATTTGGTCCACCTTTACCGTTGTGCCTTCAGGTTCTACCACGATAAAATCAGGGAAGTTTCCATGGTCAATTCTTGTGCAGTGTTCACACTCGCCGCATGCAGGCTCGCCTTTTGTTCGCTTCGTGCAGTTCAGCATCTTTGCGATTTCCTTGGCCATCTCCGCTTTCCCAATCCCCTTTGCTCCTTCAAACAAATAGGCATGGCTCAACTGACCATTATCGATGGCACGAATAAATGCTTCTTGCATCTTTTCCATCTTAGAAACGGAAGAATGAGTCTACAGGCAATACGAATACTGTAGCTCCACCTACACGAACTGGAACTGGAGTTGTTAGCGCGCTATCAAGCATGCTGTCGATATGCACTGGTGGCACAGTCATTTGTTCACGTGATTGGCAGTTTTCTTTGATAATGTCTAACGCTTCTTGTACACGTTCTTCTTCAATACCGATGATGAAAGTAGTGTTTCCTGCGCGTAAGAATCCACCTGTTGTTGATAAACGAGTTGCGCGAATATTTGCTTGTGCAAACTCATCTCCTAATAAATGTGCATCTTTATCTTGTACAATCGCAATTAATAATTTCATGATTTCATTCTCCTATTTTGTAAAATATTTTGGGTAACGTTCCACTAAAACGCGGAAGCACTCTTCCACTACTTCTTCAATGGATTTTGTCGCATCAATCGATACAATTCTTTCCGGATATTTTTTCACTAATTCTAAATATCCATTGCGAACCATCGTATGGAAACTTAAGCCTTCTTGGTCTAAGCGATCAAATTGACGGTTCCCTCTTGCTTTATGAATACGTTCCAATCCAACTTCAGCCGGCACATCTAAGTAAAGCGTCGTGCTTGGTTCTAGGCCATCCGTTGCAAAATGATTTAACTGTGCAACTTCTTCTACCCCAATCCCACGAGCCACTCCTTGATACACCAACGAGCTATCGACAAAACGATCACAAAAAACAATATTCCCTTTTTCTAAGTTTGGTAAGATACGATCTTTTAAATGCTGGCGACGACCCGCTGCATATAAAATCGCTTCTGTTCTCTCATCCATTTCGGTGTTGTTCACATCCAGAATGACTTTACGAATATCTTCAGCGATGCGGCTTCCACCAGGTTCTCTTGTTGAAACAATATCCACGAGCGCGTGTTTTTGTAACAAAGGAATCAGTTGGTTGATGACAGTTGTTTTCCCAGCGCCATCAGGACCTTCCATCGTGATAAACAATCCTTTCATATTATCCCCCATTCCTTTCAATTTCTTTTCTATTATACGATATTTTCATCTTTTAATAAACCAAATTCCTATAAGAAATTTCACCAATTTCTCCTCCCCTTTTTCTTGGCAGGACACAATATTTAAAAATAGCACTGTGATTACGAAAAGACTCGTTTGTACCAAATCCCTCTACCTCCTCCTACCCTCCCTTTTCGTGCACGGACACAATATTTAAAAATAATATTGTGATTACGAAGAAGATTTGTCGGGTTCTTATAGTAGCAGTAATGGGAAAAGGATCAAAGGTGAATTAATAGGAGTTAGGGATTTATCCCTTACTCCTATTTTGAACTTTGAAGGTGAGAGACTACAGGCTCGAGCCGGTCCCTCATTACAGCTACTATAAAACGAACCCACAAATCTTCGCAGTAATCACAAACCGCAGGTTTTGCGCATTTTATCTTATGTTGTTTTTTAATATTGTGTCTATGCAAACAGGAACAGGGGCTTGTTGGTAAACAAGCCCCTGTTCCTAGTTAAGTTTTATTAACGCTTCATCGATTTAGAGTACGGACGATTGTAATCCCATAGCAAGAGAAGTAATCCAGCTAAGCCAACAAGCATTGTTGCAACGCCTTCTTTTGCCAATCATCTGATGCCCCAAAATAACTACATATAAGAATACCAACATCAATACGACGCGGATTAAAATTTTCACTTTAGGATTCATGATATCTTCTCCCATCTAATTTCGCTTGGCTCAAGTTCCACAGTTCTTGATACACCTTCGCCATCATAAACAAGTGTTGATTGCAATTCGTTTGTATTATTCACGATTGCATACACTCCTTTTTCAGGATAAGCATGTACTTCCACTAATGGATTGCTTGCATACCATTTCGTTAATTCACTTTCTTTATTCGCTGCGTAGAATAACGCACGCATTAATAATCTTGTATTTTCTGGTGTGTATGGAAGTCCTGCGATATAAACCCCACGACCTTTTCCGTAAGGGTTGGCAGCAAGATGGATTTCCCCGAATTCTTTTCCTTCGGCATTAGCTGGAAGAACGATTCCTTCTTCGACGCCACCAGCGCTTACTTTCGGATTGCTAAATTCAAGTACTTCTGTTGCACTCGTTAAGCCATACACGTTTTTAACATTTTCCCCAAAGTCAATCTTATGAACATCTTCAATATCTTCGATGATGAAGTGCTCTTTCAATTCTTTTGTAAAGTACTTATCTGTTGAAAGGCTATATCCCATTTCTCTTTCAACACCCAAAATATCTCCAAGTTGGAAGAATCTTCCTTGATGATGAACGGCTGTTGGTTCCCCAACTCCGACAAATCCACCGCCGTTATACACGAATTCACGAATACGTGTAATGAGAGTTTCATTCTTCCAAACCTCTCCACCGCTAAATGAAGTACCGGCATCCCCCGCGTTGATGATGACATCGACACCTTCTGGAACTCCATCATTAATAATATCGTCAAAGCTGATAAAGCTTACGTCCACACTCGCACCACTTAAGGCTTCCATAATTCCAAGGTAAGAATAAATTTGTTTGTATGGAAGTTCATGGGCAACCATGTGTGCTTGCCAAGTTCTTAAACGTCCCCATGCATTTAAGATTGCTACTTTCAAACCAGTATATGGTTTTGTATGTTTAACGATATCGTAGATTTCTCTAAATTCATCTGTTACATGTTCAATGTAGTCGACAAATTTAGGGAATTTATATGCAAGACTTAAATAACCGCCGTATCCGATACGGTCTACAGGGTTACGCATGATAGCACGTCTTGCTGATAACCAGTTTTTATTGGCTTCAATCGTAGGATCATTTCCTTCACGGAATACATCTGGGAAGAAGTAAGGTAAGAATCTTCCTTCTGTATATTTTACGTGTGGAATATCTGAAATCATACGAAGTGTTGCTCCGCCGCCGACAGAACCCACTACTGCATCTAATCCAATTTGTTCGAAGTATGGTCCGTATGGTTCTGTACCAATCCAGTTATCTCCTAAGAACATCATGGCTTCTTTACCAGCATCGTGTACTTCGTCGACTAATTTTTTAGCTTCTCTTGCAACGAATGCTTGAATGAAGTCGATATAGTCTAAGTACGCTTTACTTGGTGTGCGGAATGTTGAGTTATAGTACCCTTCATCCACAATGTCTTCTGCTCTTAAGCGATAGCCTTTTTCCTTGGCAAAAGCTTCAAGTGCTGCGACTGAAACGCTAGCACCATATCCGAACCAGTCCACAAATTTTTCTTTTCCTAAGTTGTTGAAAATTAATGTGAAATGATAGAAGAACGTTGTAAAACGAACCACATCAGTATCCGGATTGTCTTTTAACCATTGTTTTAAATAAGAGTGCATGAATTGATTTGAATGAGGTCCACGTACATCAAATGGAATATCATGAGGAACATCGCCCCAGTTATTCGTAATATGATTGTACATTTGAGTTGGATCCCAAATCGCATACACTAAAAACGACACTGTATACTCATGGAAAGGACGAGTGCCTTCAATCGTAATCGTGTTATTTTCTTCATGGACAGTCCATTTCTCAACCGGAACTACTTCTCCAGTAGTACGGTCGATGACTTCCCAATATCTTTTTGGATCATGTACATAGTCTGGTTGCACTTGGTCTTCGAAGTAGCCTTCCATAAATGGAATCGTTAGCGTATCTTCTGTTGCTAACCAGAATTTTGACATGACGAAGATTTGTTGGCACTCTTCCATATAATCTTTGATGAAATCATTATGGTTCCGTGCTACAAAGTAGGTTGTATAGATTTTTGCATCTAATTGTTTGGTTGCTTCATCGAGTTTCGTTCCATCGCTATCACGAATTGCATCTGCACCCCAACGGTCGAGCAATTCTTTAGTCTGTTCAAGAAAATTCGATTCACTTGGTAGGGTTAAACGCCCTTTTGTTTTACCCATTTTCTTTCCTCCTGCGATGACGATTACTCTTTAGAGCCGCCTAGTGTCATCCCTTGTGTTAGTTTATTTGAACAAGAATGTATAGAATTAATGTTGGTAACATTACTAATACCATCCCTGCGTATAATTGTCCGTATTCAGCTGCCCCACGTTGCGCTTGAATTAAGTTTTTCAACCCTACTGGTAAAGTTTGGTTTTTACCTGGCATTAATGTAAGAGCGATAATGTATTCATTCCAGAATGAGAGGAAGTTGAATAAGATTACTGTGATAATACTTGGTCTTGCCATTGGTGTCATGACGCGGATCATTGTTGTGAAATATCCTGCACCGTCGATAGATGCTGCTTCTTCAAACGTTGTTGGCAATGTCTTGAAGAAGTTTGATAATAGATAAATCGTAAATGGTAATGATGTCGCTGCATACACAACCGCTAAGACGAAAATGTTGTTCAAGGAAGAATCCGTTAATGCCGAATCCTTTTAGTCCTTTATCCCAGTCGAGTAACATTAAGAAGATTGGTACAACGATATAGTTTACGTTGATGAATAATCCACCTTTTAGTAAAGAGTTAATGAAACGACTTCCTGGGAATTTATAACGTGCTAATACATAAGAAGAAGGAATGGCTACAACGACTAGAATTGTTAAAGCAAGTGCTGTAACAATCACTGAGTTCAACATGTAGTCACCCATTTTTGCTTTATTCCAAGCATCCACAAAGTTTTGGATGTAGAATCCTTCTGGCATTGTCCATGGAGATCCGTAGAACTCTCTATTCTCTTTAACAGAAGCTAAGAAGACCCAACCCACTGGTACAATAATACTAATCGCTAATGTAATCAGCGCTACGTATATAAAAGCTTTATACAGCTTTTCGAATGAACGAGTATTTCCTTTCATGATCTCCCCTCCTAGTATTCAAGAATATCGCGTTTCGTAATATGACTTACGATACCTGATAATCCGAATGAGAATATAAAGATAACTACCCCGATTGCCATACCGTATCCGTATGAAGAGTTTGTATAAGCTTGTTTGAACATGTAGCTTAAGAACACTTCAGTTGATCCGTCTGGTCCACCGTCTGTCAAGATTTGTACAAGTAAGAAACTTAAGTTAATCGTACTGATAATGAAGAATGTTAATGTTGTACGAATACTATTCCAAATCAATGGTAATGTAACGTTAAAGAATTTACCGATTTTTCCAGCTCCATCAAGGTCAGCTGCTTCATACAAGCTTGCTGGAATATTCGCCATCCCTGCCATATACATAACCATGTAGTACCCAATCGCTTGCCAAATTAACGCGAATGCGAGTGAGTAAATAACAATACTCTGATCACCTAACCATAATTTATTCCACGCTTCTGGTAATACAGCATTTAAAAGTCCAGCTTTTGGATCATAAATTGCTGAGAAAATACCTGCAATAACTACGATTGATAAAATATTAGGGATGTAGAAATAATTCTGAAGAAGTTGTTTCCGCGAATCTTTTCTGTTGAAAGGATTGCCGCGAAAAGAACCGCCAATACTACTGTAAAGAGTGTTACCACTACGATTAGTAAGATTGTGTTCTGAATCGTTCTAAAGAAGTTTTCGTCTGCCCATAAGATTTTAAAGTTATCCAATCCAACAAATTGTTGATTGTTTGAGAATCCGCCCCATTTGAACATGGACATGCGGAATACTTGAATCGTTGGGTAAATTAGAAAACGTAAAGAATAAAATTAGTGCAGGTAATAGACACACGAGAATAAATAAATTTTCTCTCTTTTTCTACGATTTTTCATCGTTCTGCCCTCTTTCAACCATTTTTAGATAAAATGAGAGTGGGCGGAAGGAATTTTCATCCTCGAAAATTGCTTCGCATCCCACTCCTATTTAATTCATTCTATTTGAATTATTCAACTGCTGCTTTTAGTTTTTGGCTAACTTCTTCTACAGATTTTTGCCATTCAGCAACTGTTTTTTGACCAGATGCTACAGAGTCGATTTGACCATATAATGTGTCTTTCATGCTTACGCCTTCAACAGGTTTAGTAGCTACGAAGTTACCATTGATTACGCCATCAACTTCATCTACAACTTTGTATAATGATTTCAATTCATCAGGTAACTTAGCTGTTACACCTTTAATTGGTTGAGCTGCGTTGTATTTAGCAAAGATTTCTGCTGCTTTGTCAGAGTATAAGAATGATAAGAATTCTTTAGCTGCTTCTTGGTTCTTAGATTCTTTTGGAACCCAGATGTGTTCGAAGAATGAGTAAACATAACGTTTGCCACCTTTTTCGATTGCTGGTGCAGCTGTCATAGACCATTTGAATCCTTCTGCACGAGGTGCTTTAGCCATTTCCCCAACTACCCAAGTACCGTTTGGCATGAATAAAGCTTTGTTGTCTAAGATTAATTGTTGGTTCTTAGTGAAGCTTTGTGGGTTTGCGTTTGCTACTGTTGAAGGTTCAACGTTTTGTAAGAATGTTCCTAATGCTTCAAAAGCTTTAGTTGCGCCTTCAGAAGTGAATGCTCCTGTGTCATATTTCATTGCTTTGTTGAATAAATCAACGCCTCCAGCGTTTGCTAATAATGCTGGGAAGAAGCTATCTAAGTATCCAGATACTGGATAAGTGAATAATGAAATGCCATCTTTCTTAGCTTTTTCAGCTAATTCTTTCATACCAGGCATATCTTTTGGAACTTCCCAACCTTTAGATTTGAATAACGCTTCGTTGTAGAATAATCCTGTTGGAGCGTAGAACATTGGTGCTAAGTAGTGTTTTCCGTCTCCGTAAGGGTCAGTTACTGTTGTTCCTAATACGTTGTTTAATAATTTTTCAGAAACTTTTTTGTCTTCGCCGTAAACTTTCATATCGAATAATCCAGTTAAGTCAGCTAAAGCTTTTTCTTTAATTAATGTTTCTGGTAAAGCTTTTTTACGTCCTAAAGCTAACATTACGATATCTGGGTAATCGCCAGCTTTCATTTGAGGCGTAATTTTATCTTCAATTTCCTTATCTTGAGTCAATTCCACTTTAACGTTTGGATTTAGCCTCTTCATAAGCTTTGATGATTGCTGGCCACATTTCTGCGCCGTAACCACTTTCTAGAGCTGCTAATTTAAGAGTAACTTTTCTCTTTAGAAGCTCCTTGTTGAGTAGTTGAATCTGTCTTTACTAGTGCTGTTGCTATTATTTCCGCAAGCTGCTAAAGATACAGCTGCTAATAATGCTGCGCTTGATAGTAATACTTTCTTTTTCATGTTGTCTCCCCCTAGTTCTATTACTTTTTAAGACACTTTTAGTTTACAACGAAAAAACCGCTTTCACAATAACTATTTTGCTTTTGACTTGTACTATTTTGCTCTCTTTGGAAACGGTATCATGTTTCATTATTTCGATAAAGCGCTAAAAAACCTATCTACAATAGGATTTCTCATGTAGATAGGTTTCATTTTGTCTATTTTATTTAATTGGTAAAAATTTCTTCAAAATCACCATTGTTTGGTCCATGATAATTCCACTAATTAATAATGACACTACAGGTCCAATATTTGGCCATTGCCCCAAAATTGCGGCGGTAATGACACAGCTTGCATCGATGAAAAACTTATTTTTAGGGATGGATGTTTTGAATTTTTCATGTAAGGCTAGCGTTGCGGCAATATACGGCCCAACTCCAAGTTCTGCTAAAGCATACACTGCACACCCCATAGCAATTAAGGCAATCCCTACAACCATGGCCACTACTTTTACGGTTATATCCATTTCGGAAAGAGCTCTAAAATCGAACAGTTCAATAAAGAAGCTTTGTAAGAACATCCCTACAACTGTTCCAAATCCAATATATCTCCAGTTGATACTTAGCGTAATGGCAAGAAATACAAGGGAAACGATAATATTACTTGTTCCCATATCTACACCAAATGTGCGATTTAATCCTTCCCACACAAGGACAACAACGTCAGCACCTAATGTACTCGACCCTGCCATCTTCGCGCCTAGTCCGATTAAGAAGCAGGCGATGACCAGTAACACTAGTCTCAGTCCTAAATAATCTTTTTTCAATCTCATTCTCCTTATTTGGCCCAGTTTTCAGGACTCCACATACGTCCATCCAACTCTCCATGTGCTTGTTCAATTCGTTTTGCTTGTTCTAATAGAAGAGTTTTTGCAGCCACAAGCAATGCGCGTTCTTTATAGTCTTTTGCTTCGCCAATCCATGCATCGAGCAACTGGATTTTCTCAATAATCTCCATACTGACTCTCCTCCCAGTTACTAAGATGCATCTCGAGCTCCAGTCTTTCGTCCTGGTTTTCCTTGATCCACTCAGCGATTTGTTCCCAGTGTACACCCTCCATCGCTTGCGCACGCTGGATAAACCACTCTTCCGTATCTTGTAATGTTCCGTGGTTCTCTTTCGTTACATATTGTAAATACTCCACGAGTAACGCTTGTTTTGCCTCTTCAGTCTTATAATCAAACTGATGCACTTCGAAAATCGGTAAATAGGTCCACCTCATCGCATTCGCTAAGGCTTGAAATGGGCGCAAGAGTTCCGAAATCGTAAACTGCTCTTTTCCTCCTGCACGGAAGGCTTCTTCTTTCACCCCGAGTGTCACAACGACTCCGAGTTCCTTAATCTGTTTGGCAAAAGGCGCACTCTTACTCATCACTGTATCGATCCATTCCTTCATGACTGAAGGTGCTTGGTACCAATACATCGGGAATTGAAGAATCAGACGTTCGGCCTCGGAGTCTACCAACGCTTTTTCTTCTGTGGCTCTTATAAAATGAGGCTTTTTCTCACTCCACACTTCGTCCAAATGACGAACTGTTACAGCTTCTTCCCCTTTTACGGTTGCGAGGAAAAACTGTTGAGTCGATGACGTTTGAACCGTTGGATGGCTAATCACCACCATTGTTTTCATATTACGCGTTTCCTTTCTGTGAAAGTACTTCTAGAAGAGCATTTCGTGTTATCGACAAAATACTGAATTGCAAACGGTAATGCTGCATCATCCACTAAGAATGCTGGGTGATGCCATTCGCGTGGACAGCCTGTTCCAATAAAGACGAAACATCCTGGAACGTGTTCCATATAATTAGCGAAATCTTCCGCTCCTAAAGTCACTTCCGGTGTCACCACTGTCGCAAATTTCTCCGTCACACTTTTAACGACTTTTGTAACAGAAGCATCATTATGCACGACTGGTGGCGTTAAAATCCATTCAATACTTCCTTTTTGTCCGTAAACATCTGCGGTTTGGACAATCATCTTCTCGAATTGCTCGGTCATTTTACGTTCGACTTCTTTATTAAACGTACGAATCGTTCCTTCAAAAAATACTTTCTCTGGAATCACATTCCATGTATTTCCTGCTTCGATATGCGATACGCTTAATACCACTGGTTCTAGTGGAGACGTATGACGAGCAACGATGGCTTGAGCGTTCGCAATCACTTGGCAAGCCGTCACGATTGGGTCGTTCCCATTGTGTGGTGCTGCCGCATGCGTTCCTACTCCTGTAATTTCGGCTTTGAACTGACCGACTGCTGCCATCAGTGGTCCTTCCTTCACTCCAATCGTTCCAACTGGAAGTTCTGGTTTGTTATGGAAACCAATAATGGCATCGACTCCCTCAAGCACGCCTTCAGAAATCAATGCGCGTGCTCCTTGGTTACTCTCTTCTGCTGGTTGGAAAATAAAACGAACTTTCCCTTGTAATTTATCTTCTTGTGCCTTCAACACTTGAACGGCTCCAAGTAGGCTTGCTGTATGGAAATCATGTCCACACGCATGCATCGCTCCTTCATTTTTCGAAGCGTAGTCTAATCCCGTTTGTTCCACAATCGGCAAGGCGTCGATATCGGCGCGTAAGGCCAATGTTGGGCCATTGTCGTTTCCGATTTCTGCCACGACTCCTGTTTTTGATTGTAAATCCCAGCATTTAATCCCCATCGCTTCTAGGGCTTTACGGATATAACGAGTCGTTTCGACTTCCGTTCCGGATACTTCTGGATACATATGTAAATGACGGCGATGTGCCGTTGCTGTTTCAATAACTTCTTTTGTAATCATAACTCTCTCCTCAATCTGTTTCCTACACATTGTAACAAACTAGGCGGCTTTATGCACCATGAACTCCCTTGAAAAACAATAAAAATTCTATTTACCCACTGCATCAAAAAAAGACTCCGTTTCAAAAGAAACAGAGTCTATACGATTATCCTTTTTGGAGTGCCACCATTTCGGCGTATTGTCCATTTAGTTGCATCAATTCATCATGCGTTCCACGTTCTACAATTTCCCCTTTATCCAACACAAAAATTTGGTCGGCATGAGCAATCGTTGACAGGCGGTGCGCAATCATGAAGGTTGTACGTCCTTCTTTAACGACATTAATCGCGTTTTGAATAATCTCTTCCGTCTCGGTATCGATATGCGAAGTCGCTTCATCTAAAATTAAAATTTTTGGATTGAAGACAATGGCTCTGGCAAAGGAAATCAATTGACGTTCTCCGGAAGAAAAATCCATCCCTTTTTCTTTGACCTCGTAGTCCAGTCCCTTATCACTCTTTGTGAGTAGATGTCCTCCGCCCACTTTAACAAGCGCCTCTTTAATCGTCTCTGGTTGAATCGATTCATTATTGAGCCCGACATTTGAAGCAATCGTCCCTGTAAATAAATACGGATCTTGTAACACGATTCCCATCTCACTTCGCACACTACGTCTATTAAAGTCACGCGTGTTTTTGCCATCAATCAAGATCGCTCCACTCGTTGGGTCATAGAATCGAAAGAGCAAATTCATAATGGAAGATTTTCCTGAACCCGTGTGCCCCACAAAGGCCACCGTCTGCCCTGGTTCTACCGTGAAATTCAAGTGCTTCAACACAGGAACGCCAGGTGTATATTCAAAGCTCACATCTTTAAATTCAATCCGTCCTTCATCGAAAGTGAACAGCTCTTCTCCTGACTCCTCGCTTGGTGTATCCATTAGTTCAAACACACGGTCACCAGCAGCCATTGATTGTTGGAAGCCTGACACGACATTCATAAAGGTTTGAATTGGCTCATAAATACGATTGACATAATCAATAAACGCATATAGGAGCCCTGCTGAAATCCCCAGTGTTCCTCCGATAAATTGCATTCCGAAGTAATACACAATTCCAAATAAAGTAAAGTTTCGAAGTAAGCCAACTAGACTCCATGAGAAGTACGATTCAAGAATTAATTCCTTACGACCGATTTCAACCCAAGACGTAGCCGTCGCCTCATATTCTGCAACAATCTTTTCTTCTTGTTGGAAGGCTTGAACGATACCAGCACCTTGAATGCTTTCGTTTAACTGTCCACTCAATTGACTGTACAGTTCACGATTCTCAGAATAGTATTTTTTCTGCATCACGGCAACGGTTCTCTGCCATAGCATCATCACCGGAACTAGGAATAATAATACGAGTCCCAGCGTTGCATTTAATAAGAAAATCGTTACGTACACACCAACAAGCATCACGACCGTACTAAGGAGTGTCGAAATTCCATTTACATAAAAGTTTGCACGCACCGATTCCGTGTCACTCGTGATTTTGGACACGACTTTTCCGGCAGGTAAATGGTCGAAATACGATACTGGTAAGGTTTGTACATGCTCGAACACTTCGTCACGAATGCGTTTAGCCACGCGGTTCGAGAGAGTCTTCATATATAAACGGTTTAGATAACCACCAGCCGCTCCAATTAAGTTCACTGCCACGTAAATGCCCACCCATAGGAGCACAGCCCCGGCATTAAAGACATGAGATTGTCCCATCGGTGTAATCACATTATCAATCATATATTTTGCCACAAGAGGTCCTGTCAAGGTCGCAACCGTTGAAATCAACAGGCAGACGAGTCCAATCAGAACTCCTTTTTTCTCATAGCGGAGGTAGCTTAATAATCGCTTCATCGTTTTCATTCGATCTCCTCCTCTATCTCTTGAATCAGGTACTGTTCATAGTACCAACCACGTTGTGCGAGTAACTCCTCGTGGGTACCGCGCTCACTAATGCGTCCTTCATTCATCACAATAATCTCATCGGCATGACGAATCGCAGAGAGTCGGTGTGCAGAAATAATATTCATACAGCCGCCACGCTCTTCTTGTAAGTGCGCGATAATTTCGCGTTCTGTTTTCGCATCAACTGCAGATAACGCATCATCTAAAATCAAACATTCACGGTTACGTAAGAAGGCACGCGCAATCGATAAGCGTTGTTTTTGCCCACCGCTAAGCGATACCCCTTTTTCTCCGACCATCGTATCAAGCTGCTGCGGCATGCGTTTCACGTCTCCATCAAAGGAGGCCAACGTCAATGCTTCCCAGATTTCTTCATCGGTCGCATCCTCTTTCCCGAACAACATATTCTCGCGAATCGTGCGTGAGAAAAAGGGTGTGTTCTTGTGGCACATAGGCTAGATGCCCTGCCACCGATTTGAGTGATCGTAATCAATCAATGGCTCTCCGTTAATGAGCAGCTTCTCTCCTCGGTACGGAAATTGATGTAATAATTGCATCAAGAGCGTCGTCTTTCCCAGAACCCGTTTTTTTCCAACGATTCCAAGCGTCTCGCCTTTTACGTAACGTAAGGTTAATCTCTTTTAATAATGGCGCCTCTTCGCCTGGATACATAAAAGTTGAAGTCCTTAAACTCAATGGATTCAATCGTCTCGAGCGTTTTTTTGTACCGCCGCGTTCAATTTCATCGTCATGTTTCAACACTTCATTAATACGCTCCGTCGCCACTTTTTCCGCGTTTATAGTTCGTAATAATATCGCCAATCATAAACATCGGCCACATAATCGCCCCCCATATAGACTTGGAAGGCAATGACATCCCCGACTAGAATAGCCCCAGTCGATACTAGATACCCACCGTAGAGAAGGGCAATGGTAAAGCTAATCATCATAAATAATTGCGCCAGTGGAATAAAAGCGCGATTCAATTTCAGACACGATAATATTTTTGTTTCATGGCCTTTTTCGTTTTCGCCCTGAACTCATCCATCATCGCATCTTCTTGCCCGTAAGCACGAATCACATACGTCCCGTCAATCATCTCAAGCACTTCATTATTTAATTGTGAAACTGCATTTTGCGCCTTGTTGTACTCTTCTTCTAAATCGAATCCCCATTTATATACAAGATACGAAAGGATTGGCAGTGGCAAAATCGCTGCGATGGTCAGTGGCAACGAAATCGTTGTGACCATCATATAAATCGATACGCTCATCAGCAATGTAGAGTTCATCAATGCAAACATCCCAAACCCCATCATATCGCCAATCGTTGAAACGTCTTCACTGCTACGCGTAATAATATCGCCCGTTCTAAAATGCGCATAAAACGGAATTTTCTTCCGTAAATTATTACGTAGTAACTTCACACGTAATTCTTTTTGAATTTCATAATACCCAATAAAAATAAAATATGTCCAAATACTCTCCGTAATATACGCCACAAGAATAATCCCGACTAAAATCACGAGTTGTGTCCCAAGCCACTCGGCATTCAGTTCGCTCGCTACGATTTTATCGACAACTTGTCCGATAATTCGAGCTGGGTACACCGCCGCAATACTACTTCCGATCATCAAAATAAAACTAACAAGGTAGCGCATCGGATGTTTTTTTATAAAATTAATAATGACTTTTAATAAATCGTTCATCGTTTTCCTCCATCAAAAAAGCCGTCACCTTCCCCACGCATGGAAAAAGTAACGGCTCACTTAAATTTATCTATAAAAATGCGCTATACTTCATTCACCAAAATTGGAAGGTTTCTCAAAATCATGTACTTGTTTTACGTTTAAGTTGTTCATTGATTTCTCCTCCAATCTGATAAATTTAACGTTATACTGAATATTATACTCCAAAACGCCTTCATGTCAATACCTTTCGAAGTTTTTCACAATCGAATTCATTGATAATCATTCTCAATAAAGTTACAATAGAATCACTACAAATTAGAAAAGGATGAAAGATTTACAATATGGCAAAAGACATTCGTGTTTTACTTTACTATAAATATGTTCCAATCGAAAATGCGGAACAATTTGCGGCAGATCATTTAGCATTCTGCAAATCAATCGGATTAAAAGGACGTATCCTTGTCGCTGACGAAGGAATCAACGGAACTGTATCTGGTGATTACGAAACAACTCAAAAATATATGGACTATGTTCACTCTCTTCCAGGCATGGAAGACTTATGGTTTAAAATCGACGAAGAAAGCGAGCAAGCCTTCAAGAAGATGTTCGTTCGTTACAAAAAAGAAATCGTACACCTTGGTTTAGAAGACAACGACTTCGATAACGATATTAACCCACTTGAAACAACAGGTGCTTACCTTTCTCCACAAGAGTTTAAAGAAGCCCTACTTGACGAAAACACTGTTGTACTAGACACTCGTAACGACTACGAGTACGACCTAGGTCACTTCCGCGGTGCCATCCGTCCTGACATTCGCAACTTCCGTGAATTACCACAATGGGTTCGCGATAACAAAGAGAAATTCATGGACAAACGTGTCGTTGTTTACTGTACAGGTGGCGTTCGCTGTGAGAAATTCTCTGGCTGGATGGTTCGTGAAGGCTACAAAGATGTCGGTCAATTACACGGCGGTATCGCAACTTACGGGAAAGACCCAGAAGTTCAAGGCGAATTATGGGATGGAAAAATGTACGTATTCGACGAGCGTATCGCTGTTGACATCAACCACGTAGACCCAGTTGTGATTGGGAAAGACTGGTTCGATGGTACACCTTGTGAACGTTACGTAAACTGTGGTAACCCAGAATGTAACCGTCGCATCTTAGCTTCAGAAGAGAACGAAGACAAATATTTACGTGGCTGTAGCCATGAATGTCGTGTTCACCCACGTAACCGCTACGTGGAAGAGCACAACCTATCACTAGAAGAAGTCGTAGCTCGCTTAGAAGCTATCGGCGAAGAACTAGATACAGTAAAAGCTTAATTTGATGAACAAGCTAAAACATTTTTGGTTTGATTGATTGTGTATGGATTCCAAAGAATCTTGCGGATTTCATAGCCACAATAATGGGGAATCGTATTAAAGATGAATTAAAGGGCGTAGGGATTTATTCCTTACGCCCTTTTTGAAGCTTTAAAGGTGAGAGACTACAGGCTCGAACCGGTACCCCATTATTGTAGTTATGATAAAATCCGCTAGGATTCGAAGGAATCCATCATAAATAACACCCTATTTGAATCTGGCCAAATAGGGTGTTTTTACGTTTATTCAAATTCATGTTTAACGGTTTCTAGTGCAGCGGCGATGACTTGATGCATATCGTAATAACGATACTGTCCAAGGCGTCCACCGAAGATCACTTGCGGAACCGTCTGCGCTAACTTCTTATACTGCGCATATAAGTCGTTGTTGACTTTATTATTCACTGGATAATAAGGCTCGTCGCCCACTTTCCAATCGGCAGGATACTCACGTGTAATCACCGTTTTTTGCTGCGTGCCAAACTCGAAATGCTTATGCTCGATGATACGAGTGTATGGCGTTTCGCGGTCTGTATAGTTTACTACCGCATTTCCTTGATAGTTTTCTACGTCCACGACTTCTGTTTCAAATCGTAGTGAACGGTATTCCAGCGTTCCAAGTTCATAATCGAAGAACTCATCAATCATTCCCGTGAAGACGATTTTGGCACCACTACTTAGGTACTCGTCTTTTTTCGCGAAGAAATCAACATTCAACTCGACTTCGATATTCTCGTGGTCCAGCATGGCTTCAATCATCTTCGTATAGCCGCCAATCGGAATCCCTTGATACGTATCGTTGAAGTAGTTGTTATCATAAGTATAACGAACCGGTAAGCGGCGGATGATAAACGCTGGTAATTCTGTAGCCGAACGTCCCCATTGTTTCTCCGTATAGCCCTTGATGAGCTTGTAGTAAATATCTTCCCCAACAAGAGAAATCGCCTGCTCTTCTAAGTTTTCAGGCTCTTTATCCCCCGAGTACTGCACGCTGCTCAGCGATTTTGCGCTTCAGCTTCTTGTGGCGTCACCACACCCCATAATTTATTAAAAGTATTCATGTTAAATGGCAAGTTGTAGATTTCTCCGTTGAAGTTGGCAACGGGTGTATTCGTATAGCGATTAAATGTCGCAAACTGATGGACGTAATCCCAAATCTTCTTGTCGCTCGTGTGGAAAATATGCGCACCGTATTCGTGCACTTGAATGCCTTCCACTTCTTTTGTATAAATATTTCCCGCAATATGGTTTCTTTTCTCAATCACTTTTACTTTATAACCGCGTGTCGCTGCTTCATGTGCAAAGGTCGCACCGAATAATCCAGCACCCACAACGATGTAATCAAATGGTTTCATGTGGTTTCCCCATTTCTTATTTTATCTTGTTTATTATACCATGGACCCTCAAGGCGAACCAAATCGATGAAGCACACTTTGCAAAATTATCATATATGATAATTCCATAAAAAAACTACCAGACAAGTGCCTGGCAGTTCGAAACTCTATTTAGTTAAAACCGATGAAACGTTGTGTGACTGTGTAAAGTCCATTTGATAGTACTTGTACAGGTTTATTGCTCGCCATCGTAATTTTGCATAACGCATTTTTACTAATTAGATGGAAGACTTCTGGATTGGCTTCTTTTAAATCTGCAAGCAAGGCTTTTTTCTTCTCTTGATGCTCTGGTAGTCCGCCCTTATTGAGTAACGCACAAGAAATCACCGTTGTAATCTCTAAATGGTTTAATAAGTAGTTCTTCAAGACGGTTGGAAATTGCCAATCGCTATTGAAATTCGCCATCAATAATTCATTCACGCGAATTTGTTGGTCGATACGACTAATCATGACTTTCTCGTTCACAGATTGATCTTCACGACCGATAAAGTAACGGTAGAAGTCCAAGTTCATATAGAAATAAATGTCTTGCTACATTGAAGCGGTACGAAGACAAATAAATTATCCACGTAGAAAGTATGCTCTGGCAACTGAAGGCCTGATTTACGAAGTAAGTTCATATTGTAAATAAGCGAGTGCATCATCATGTATTTTCCACGACGAAGCGGCTTTGCATCATCCCAAGTAAACACTTGATTTTCAGGGAATGCGGAAGTGTAACGCATGATTTTTCTTCGTTTTCGCGCCTTCTTTTTCATAGACGAAGTTCGTAATGAACACATCGACTTCTTCGCCAGTTTCTTCGAAGCGTTGTAATTGTTCTAGGATTTTTAAGTATGCACGGACATCCACCCAGTCATCACTATCGACGACTTTGAAGTACTTCCCTGTTGCGTTCGCCATCCCCGTATTCACGGCTCCACCATGACCTTTGTTTTCTTGATGGATGGCACGGATAATCGTTGGATAAGCTGCGGCATATTGGTCAGCAATGCGAGCTGTGTTGTCTTTAGAACCATCATTAATAATTAAAATCTCAACCTCTTCGCCACCAGCAAGGAGCGTTTGAAGGCAATAATGCATATATTCTTGAGAGTTGTAGCATGGGACTGCAATGGTTAATAATTTCATGGGGGTTACCTCTCGTTTCTAGTAAACTTGTCTCATTCACTATACCATTTTTTCGGTCATTTTGTCAGTTTGGCTCCCTTAATCCTCTTATGAAAAAAAGCCCTCTTCACATGGAAGAAGGCTTCGACAATACTGTTATTCATTTATGCTTGTTGTTTTTGTTCTCTACGTGCAATCCATGGAAGGACAAGTCCGAGTCCAAGAAGCGCAAATGGCATAATGATATTTGAAATTAAGACAAACCACCATTCAGACGGATTTTGCGCATAATCTATTTGTGGCACCATTCCGAGAATACATGCAAAGGCCGTGAAGGCAAATCCCCATAGTCCCATTAAGAACCCAAGTGTCTTATTGTTAATGTATTTATATTCAGCATTTTTATATCGATCCCAATGGCGATACAAGAACATGAAGGCGACGAATACCCACAAGAAGCACATTGGCGACACGATGGCATTCAAGTTTGTCATCCAAACAACAACTGTATCGATTTCCTTAAGCCCTAGAGCCGGCATGACAATCAATGCTCCTGTCAAGACCCCTGTAAGAATGTATCCGTTTCTTAACGTACCATTCTTTGTACGTGCACGAAGCCAACGCGGAACATATTCTTCATCTGCACTAGCAAGGAAGATTTGAAGTGGTGCATCAATCGATAAGGCTAATGTAGCGGTTTGCCCAATAAATTGCGTCAATGCATAAATCGTTACAAGAATGTTTCCTATATTCCAATGGTTTCCTAATACGGCAAATGCTTGATAGGCCCCATTTCGCATCAAGTCTTGTGGAATATTGTTGCTATCAAAAATCATCCCCATTGCAAGAGATCCAAAGACCGCACAGATTCCAACCATCACAGCCATCGCAATCATCCCTTTTGGAAATTCTTTGGCTGGATTCTTGATTTTATGCACATACGGTGACATAGACTCTGCCCCTCCGACCGAGAAGACAAGAAGCGCAATCGTTGTAAAGTATGAAAAATCAAACTTTGGAATATACGTTTCAATCTTATCCATATTCGCTGTTGCTAGTTGCAGGTCGGGTTTAATCAATGGAACCCCAACGGCTAATAGAATGAACAAAATCGACATCACAAACATAGCTGTTCCCGCAATCATTCCTAAGAATTTCAACGCACGAATTCCCTTTGTTGAAATATAGAGAATGAGTAAGAATAGGGCTAAACAGACTGTTACTAGTAGTGGAATTGGCAGTTCATCGACAATTCCTGAGTGTCCTTGGAATACCCATCCGAGCGCAATCAGCATCGTCTGTGGTTTTTGCGCTAAATAAGGAATCTGAATCACCCAAAACGTCCATGCGGTAAATACGCTAGTTTCTTTGTAGACGTCTGTTTAATCCAATCACTGACTCCCCCTTCACTATCTTGGAACGTCGAACCGAGTTGTCCAACCATTAATGAATATGGAATAAAGTAAATCACTAAAATAATGAGCCACGATGTAATCACCACAATCCCTTGTTGGGCGAAATTGTTCACCACATTCCCAAGTCCCCACACAAAGTTAAATGCAATGAGGGATATCATCAGCCAACTCATTTGTTTTTCATTTTTTTCTTCCATCTTTTAACCTCCTAAAACGAATTGCTGATTAGTCACTCACTGAATAACGGTTGACCATCAAATTACTTGCACGAAGCAATACTTTGTCCAGTAATGCTGCTGTTTTTTCTTCAATATAATCACTGATTTGTTGATTTTCCGCCTCAAAGTCTACCACTTCTCCTTTTTCAAGACGAGCGTCAACTTGGGCAATCATAGCTTCCCCACGACACAATGTATTCTTTTGATAACTTTCAATATCTGCTTGATGTTCTAAGTAATGCGCATCCGCAAGTCCCTGCAATTAAAGCGACTTGACCAGTAGAAGGAATCCGTTGAAACCTTCGCAGTCGTATTGGCAAAATACGCTGGCGTTGTGTCCACTTGTGTAAAGAATGGAACAGCCGTTGTAAATGGCATTGAACCCATACGAGACCCATTGAATTCCTGTTGTATCATGAGGACGATTTGGACGAATTTGGAGGATAGCCGTTTGACTCGTACGATTAATTCCCTACCGTACGGAAACGACGATTGCTCTTACCATCGCCTAAGATTTCCATAAGGATCATATGGCGTAAATTGATAATGCGTACTCATCGATTCTTTCACATCTTCGACTGTAATCTTGCGGTATGGAACACGTGCCCATGGAATTTCAAAGCTCGTTGGAGATTGTTCCACTTCAGGGTTAAACATGCGTTGAATATCCCAAGCACGAGGCGTGTTATACAAGCGGTCTTTGTCGCGTTGGGAACCAAATGCATAACGTGGATTGAATGATTCTCCGTCAAAAGTTTAAGTTCAAGTGATGACGAATCATAAAGTCTTTCAAATCAGGGATCGCACATAAAGTTTTCTTTGTCTTCAAAATCAAAGAAGTCGCTGCCGAGTTGATTTGGATTTACCACATACGCATCATCAGGTACACGGCGTGCCATCCAGTGATGTCCACCAATCGATTCTAAGCCACCAGATTTCATTCACATCAGAAATCGCAATCCCGTTTGATTCATACGTTCCAGCTGTTTCAAGGAAGTGTCCAAGACGTTCGACCCCTTCGCGTGCTGTTTTAATATAAGGCAACACCAATGTGAAGATGTCTTCTTCCCCAATCCCCTGTTTCCACGAGTGGGTCGGCCCCTAATACACGCGGATTTGTCGAAATCGTTTCTGTCGCACTCACCGCAACATTATAAGCATTAATCCCTGCAGCTCCCCAGATTCCTTCGTTATTGATGGCATTTGGCATGGCCGTATAGCGAACAGGATTGTCTGGTAAATCTGTTTCAAATCCTGAAATCACTGCTTTATAGTGACGTGGTTGGTCTTCTGGACGTACCACAATAAATTTTTTTGGAGTAAACTCTCCATTACATGAGTCCTCTGTACGCGCTACTAGCGTTGAACCATCGTAGCTGGCCTTCTTTCCGACAAGAATAGTTGTACATGAATCATGTTCTTGGTCAAATCTCATAAAAATTACCTCCATTAACTTTATTTCTACATCTAAATTATAGTCCTATTCGCGCTATTTCTCAAAGATCTCAGCACTATTTTTTCTCTGAAATTTCTTCCTAAGGATAGGTAAAAAAAAGAACCCAGCACAAGCTAGATTCTCTTGGTTCTCCTATTAGTGTTTTCGTTTTCGATAAACTTTTTCTGCGATGGTAATTACAACTGCAATGATCCATAAAACAAGCACCGTTGTGAGCGCGTATTTAATATTAAAATAAATAGCCGCAATGCATAAAACTAGCACTACTGCAATCACATAGCGGAAATTAAATGGGCATCACTCGTTGCACATACCACCAGACAAAGTCTTCGTTTTCATTTCTTGTCACTTTATAATCTTCTATTAACGCTTTAAACTTCTCCTTAAACTTCTCAACCATCTGAAACACTCCTTATTTTTTATCCGGAATTACCCAAAATAGATAGTAAGTAATAAAAATCGTCAGCGCGCCAAGTCCAATTTTCACCGCTAAAATCGGGGCTAAGTAAATGGAAATGGCCATTAAAATATAGATATAAACAATAATTTTCTTTTTACGACTGCGCGCAATCGACTTCGTTTCACGGTAATCTGCGACATATAGTTGATACAGTTTTGTCTGTTGAAACCACTCTTCAAAACGAGTAGAACTCTTTGAAAAACATACCACTGTCAGCAGTAGAAACGGTGTCGTCGGAAGTACTGGGAGCACAATTCCAATTAGCCCCAGCGCTAGCGAAATCCACGCGATAATAAAATACACCACTCGCATTCTTTTTCCTATTCCTCCTCGGCTAATTGCGCCACTCTTCGATTGATAAAAATACTCTAATACTTTTGTCAGAATATAGAGTATACTAACAAAATAGAAGAAATAGACAAAATAACTGATGGAGACATTAATCGCTAGAAGGAAGGTCGCCACTAGCACAATCACCCAAAACAACTTCAGGGCGAAAAATCCATCTTTGCTTCTTCATCCATTGCTTATCGGTTAATGTATGGTCACCCTTATCAAGCGCGATAATCGTATCAATAAACTTGGTAAAACGTTCTTTCAAGCACTATCTCCTCTCTTTTAGTAAGCATAGTGTAGCACAACCCTAACTACTAGTAAATTTATTTTAATCGATTTTTAATCAATAAAAACGCCTCTTTTGAAATCTTGCAATTCCAAAAGAAGCGTCGTTATTTGATTGAATTATTTTTCATTTCTCAACTTCGTAATGAAGTGTTCGATACGATCTAACGCTGTCTTCAAGTCTTCGATTGAGTAAGCGTAAGAGATACGTAGGAAGCCCTTCACCCAGAGTCTCCAAAGGCTGTTCCTGGAACAACGGCTAAACGTTCTTCCTCTACTAAGCGCATTGCGAATTCTTCAGAACTCAAACCGAATTGCGAGATATTCGGGAAGATGTAGAAAGCTCCAAATGGTTCAAAGCAAGGAATGCCTAAGTCTTTGAAACGTTTTCACCAAGTAACGGCGACGTTGGTTGTAGCTATCGCGCATTTCTGCAATATCATCTTCCGAATTACGAAGGGCATCCACACCCGCATATTGGCTAAGTGTTGGGAGCTGACATAATCGCAAATTGGTGAATCTTATACATTTGTTCCATGATGGTTGCTGGAGCTAAGGCATACCCAAGTCTCCATCCAGTCATCGCGAATGCTTTTGAGAAGCCTCCGATTAAAATCGTACGGTCACGCATGCCATCGATTTCGACAACAGATACGTGAGGTTTTCCTGTGTATGTTAATTCTCCGTATAATTCGTCAGAAACAACGATAATATCGTGGCGTTTTAACACTTCACAAACCGCTTCTAAGTCTTCACGGCCCATAACCGCACCAGTTGGGTTATTTGGGAAGTTCATTAGAAATCGCTTTTGTCTTCGGTGTAATCACCGCTTCTAAGTCTTCTGGTGTGATACGGAATTGGTTTTCTTCTTTTAACGGAAGAATCACAGGAGTCCCATCCGCCATTGTAACTGCTGGAACGTATGACACGTAACCTGGGTCACAAATAATCACTTCATCCCCTGGGTTCAAGAGAACACGCATTGAAATATCAACGGCTTCACTTCCTCCAACAGTGATGACACATTCATGCATTGGGTCATATTTCACCCCATGACGGCCCTCTGTAAAGACACACACTTCTTCACGAAGCTCTTTTAACCCTGCATTGGCTGTATAGAACGTACGGCCTTCTTGCAACGCTTTAATCGCTTCTTGACGAATATGCCAAGGCGTATCAAAATCAGGCTCTCCAACCCCTAGGGAAACGATATCTTTATATTCACTCGCCATATCAAAGAATCGGCGAATCCCTGAAGGCTTCAAGTCCTTAATTTTATTATTTAACATATTTTCTAAATTCATGGAGTAACCACCTGACGTTTATCATCTGCTTTACCGACAAACATTGTGCCGTGATCTTTGTATTGTTTTAATACAACATGTGTTTTAGTAGATTGTACTTCTTCAATCACTGAAAGACGTGAAGATACGAAGTTCGCAATTTCACGCATTGGCGCTTTTTTCAATTGCACCATGAAATCATATCCGCCTGACATTAAGTAGACAGCTTCCACTTCTGGGAAATGATAGATTTTTTCCGCAATACGGTCGAATCCTTTTCCTTTTTGAGGATTTACTTTTAATTCGATAATCGCTGAAACATTCACGTTATCAGTTTTTTCCCAGTTGATTAATGTATGGTAGCCACAAATAATTTGGGCTTCTTCCATCTCTTTAATACGACGTGCTACTTCATCCACATCGATTTCTAATAGAGAGGCAATTTCTTCTGGTGTTAAACGACTATTCTTCTCGATTAATTTTAAGATTTGCTCGTTCACTTCTTTGAACATAGGCTTTCCTCCTTCGGTTGCTCCTGCAACTTTATGTACTTAACTATTGTACCCTTTTTTCGCTAGAATTCCTAAGATTTTATTGCGACTTTATGAAATTTATAAATATTATCAAAAACTCTCTTCCGTGATAGAAGAGAGTCGTATTTCTTTATTCAGCTGTTTGTTCAAGTGTGCGACTAAGTCGTTGATAACGCCACTCGATACGATTGTATCGATTTGTTTCATCGCATGGTACACGCTATCTGATTTTGAAGAACCGTGTGATTTCACAACTGCCCCTTTAAGACCAAAGAGCACCGCACCCCCGAATTGTGAGTAGTCCAATGTGTTCTTTAAGCCGTAGAAGGTATTCTTCAATAAGAGCGCGCCAAGTTTTCCTTGAATTCCTTGCCCTTTGATGCCTTCTTTTAGAAGAGTCATCATCGAAAGTGCTGTTCCTTCGATGGTCTTAAGAACGGCATTCCCTGTGAATCCGTCTGTCACGACAACATCCGCTGCGCCCGTTAAGATGTCACGAGCTTCCACGTTGCCGATGAAGTTTAAGCTATCGTCTTCTTTTAAGAGTCCGTAAACTTCTTTTGCAAGTTCGTTCCCTTTTCCTTCTTCAGCTCCATTATTTAATAAGCCGACTGTTGGGTTCTCGTAACCAAGAACGTATTTTGAATAATAGCTTCCAAGAATCCCGAATTGGTGAACGTTTTTCGGTTTGCATTCCGCGTTTGCACCTACGTCCATCATAATAAATTGACGGTTTTCTTTTCCAAGAACAGGCAACACTGGCATTAATCCTGGACGGTCGATTCCTTTAATACGGCCAACTACTAGTAATCCTGCCGTTAGAAGAGCCCCTGTGTTTCCACAAGAGAAGAGCGCGTCAGCTTCCCCTTCTTTCACCGCTTTAGCCGCAACGACCATTGAAGCGTCTTTCTTCGAACGAATCGCTTTAACCGGTTCGTCATCAGAGTTGATTTTTTCTGAACAGTGAATCACGCGAATATTTGGAAGTGATTCCTCCAAGCATGCATTCACTTTTACTTCGTCTCCGTATAATTGAAACTCGACAGTTGGCATTTCCTTTGCTGCAAGGACGACCCCTTGGACGATTTCTTTTGGAGCATTATCTCCACCCATCGCGTCAATTGCAATTCTTACCATTGTTGTTCCTCCTCTTCTAGCCACGTGGCCGTGAAGTTATCCATTGATTTCTTTCGTTGTTTGTTCGATAAATGCCTTCATGCGTTTTGTCTCGGCTTTTTCTCCTGCTGGATCTTCCGAAGCATAAAGGATAGCATCTTTACGTGCTTGTTCTAGTATATCATAATCTCGTATTAAATCGGCAATCTTAAAGTCTGGAATACCGGACTGTTTGACCCCAAATACATCCCCAGAACCGCGGAGCTCCAAGTCTTTTTGACTGAGATAAAATCCGTCTGTTGACTCGCACATAATGCGCATGCGTTCTTTCCCGTTTTCGGTCTTTGGACTCGCCACTAAAATACAGCTTGAGGCATGTTGTCCACGTCCGACACGTCCTCGTAATTGGTGCAGCTGCGCTAACCCGAATCGGTCCGCATCTAAAATCACCATCACTGTGGCATTCGGCACGTCCACCCCAACTTCGATAACCGTTGTTGAAACGAGTACTTGTAGCTTGTTGGCTTTAAAGTCCGCCATCACCGCTTCTTTTTCTTCAGTCGGCATTTTCCCGTGCAACAGCCCCACTTTCACGCGGTCCGAGAAATGCGCTGAAATCATGCGGTAAATCTCTTCGGCATTTTGCACATCGAGATGTTCCGACTCTTCAATCAGTGGCGAAATCATATACGCTTGTCGCCCTTCTTGAATTTGACGTTCTACAAAATTGAAAATTTGCTCCATTTCCTGTTCGCGCACCCAAGACGTCTTGATAGGCTGGCGACCACGAGGAATTTCACTCAAAATAGAAGTGTCCATTTCCCCAAAAGCCGTAATCGCAAGCGTACGAGGAATTGGTGTCGCCGTCATTTGAAGCACGTTCACGCCCGCTCCTTTTCCAGCGAGCGCCTGACGTTGTTGCACCCCGAAGCGATGTTGCTCGTCAATCACGACAAAGGCTAAGTCTTTAAAGTTCACATCTTGTTGGAATAAGGCATGTGTTCCGATAACGAGGTTTGCCTCTCCACTTTCAATTTGCGCGAGTAACTCTTTTCGCTTCTTCTGCGAACGATTCATACTTCCCGTTAACAACACTGCCTTCAAAGACGTCCCTTGAATCAATTTTTCAATCGTTAACATATGTTGTTCCGCTAAGATTTCTGTAGGAACCATGAGGGCTGCTTGCTTGCCTGTTAGAGCCGTTGCGACCATGGCAATCGTCGCCACAATCGTCTTCCCGCTCCCTACATCCCCTTGCAAGAGACGATTCATCTCGTAAGGCGCACGCAGGTCAAAGCAAATCTCATTCACGACTTTCTTTTGCCCATCCGTCAATTCAAACGGCAACGTCTGAATAAAGGCCTTCAACTCGGCATTATCATACAGCACTGCTTGCCCTTTGGTTTGTTGGTGGCGTTTCTGACGCATCCATTGCAAGCGCAGTTGATATAAGAAGAGCTCCTGGTAGACGAGCTGATATTGCGCACTCTGTCTTTCCAGTTCATCTTTTGGAAAATGCATTGCCCGTACAGCATCTCTATGCCCCATTAAGTGGTGCGACTCCGTCAAAGATTTGGGCAATACTTCTGGAATTTTATCTTCAAAACGATCCATCGCCGACCGAACGAGTTTGAGAATCGTCGCCTGCTTCAACGATTTATTCGTGCGATAAACCGCCTCGACTTGGTCTCCTTCTTCGTCCTCAACCGAACGATTCGATAAGATTTTCATGCCCATCAAGGTAGAACGCTTCGCATCCCATTTCCCATAGATAGCAATCTCTTCTCCCTGAACGACTTTATCTTTTAAATACGGCTGATTAAAGAACGCAACTTGGATGACTTGAGAATCAATCGCCATGCGAAACGCCAAACGGTTCTTCTTGAAGCCGTAGTAGCTGACAACCGGTTGCGTCGCCACAAGCCCTTTTAGCGTGACTTTCTCTTGGTCCATGATGGTATTTACATCACGAATTTGAATATCTTCATAACGAAACGGAAAATGCGTTAACAAATCATAGACTGTCTCAATGCCAAGTTCGGCTAATGGCTCTAATCGTTTTGGTCCAACGCCTGGTATGACTTGCACACTTTGAAAGACTTCATTCATCCAATCACATCCTTTCTACTTTAATAAGTGTAATTCATGTTCTCTTTAATCGTCAAGAGGAAGGAAAATGAGGGAGGAGTTAAGAAATTAGTACTAAATATTCCTTTCATCCTTTCGGATATCTTCATATTCGCGTGAATAGCTGTACCGGAAGGAGCCTACTGTCTCCTTTCCTCTCGAGCCTCAAAATGATACTAGGAAATTCTTTCCAAGTATCAGTAATTCGCATCGAGTACGCTCGCTATTCATGCGAATATAGAATCCGAAAGGCTTCCCAGGAATATTTAAATACATTTCCCTCCCTCATTTTCCTTCCTCTCTCCTTGAACCCTACAGTGCAGGAAGTTTTTGTCTACGTTCCACTTAGTGTAGCGTTTTTCTTCCCCTCATTGGAACCTTTCCGCACCAGAAACCCTGAGGAGCAGCAACTCTGTGCGCTATTTCCCCTTTTGAGGCGAGTGAAGACTCAAAAGCACGCGAAAACAAGAAAACACTCTCTGTAGAAGCACAATCCCCTGATGTGAGCACCAAAACCAACCAGATACACTTACTTATTAGATTAGAAGGCATCCTTGAGGATTACGGAGAATCATGCGGATTCCATAATAACTGTAATGGGGAATCGCATTAAAACGAATAAGAGGGCGTAAGGAATTTATTCCCTACGCCCTCTTTGAGGCTTTAAAGGTGAGAGACTTCGGCTCGAACCGGTGCCCCATTATAGTTTTTATGGATAAATCCGCAAGGATTCAAAGTAATCCGAAAGAATTCGAGTTCACACTAAGCGCAATTCTCCTGGTGTGGTGTCCCGGCCACCATATACATTTACTTATGTAAAAAAAGAGTACAAAAATATCCTTACCGGATTCTATAGTCATCATCATAGCGAGTAGTATTCGATGCGAATTACAGATGCTTAGAAATCTATTTCTTAGCATCTGTTTGAGGCTCGAAAGGGACAAGACCAAGGCTTGTCCCGTTACAGCTTTAATGATGACTATAGAGAATATCCGGAAGGATATTAGTACTCTTTTTAGTCTTTTTACTCTTTATTATTCTACAGATAATAAGTAAGTGTATACTGGTTGGTTTCCTTCGTGGACTTCAACCTCTACATCAGGGTATTTCGCTTCTACAGCTTCAGTGATTTCTTCCACTTCGCTTGCTTCTGCGTCTTCACCATAGATGATTGTTAGGATCTCTGAATCGTCAGAAATCATCTTCTCAATCGTCGCAAGAGTTGCTTCCTTACGGTCTGCAATACTTACTAAAATCTTGCCATCTACAATCCCCATGAAGTCGTCTTTCTTAATTTCAACGCCATCGATGTTTGTATCGCGAACAGCGTTAGTAATTTGACCACTTGATACAAGCGCCATTTGTTCGCTCATTGCAGCTTGGTTATCTTCTAAACTTGCTTCTGGGTTGAAGGCTAATAATGAAGCTAACCCTTCTGAGATTGTACGAGTTGCAACAACGGCAACTGCAGCATCTTCTGATACTTCAGCCGCTTGGTTTGCAGCCATTTGAATGTTTTTGTTGTTTGGTAACACGATAACTTTTTCAGCATGTGCTTCTTTTACAGCTTGAAGAATATCTTCAGTACTTGGGTTCATTGTTTGACCACCGTTGATGATTGTCGTTACACCCATGCTCTTGAATAATTCTTGAACACCTTCACCTGCAGCAACTGCTACGATTCCGTATTCAGCTTTTTGTTTTTGAGCTGCTTCTTTAACTTTTGCTGAGTAGTCAGTTTTTAACACTTCTTCGTGTTGCAAGCGCATGTTGTCCACTTTCACTTTCATTAATGAACCGAAGCGTTGTCCGTAGTTCATCACTTCACCTGGACGTTCTGTATGCACGTGTACTTTGATGATTTCATCGTCAGCTACAACTAGTAAAGAATCTCCAAGTTCGTTTAAATAGTTACGGAAAGTATCGTAGTCGAATGTATCTACGACTGTTTCGCCTTCACCGATTTTCACCATGATTTCAGTACAGTAACCGAATTTGATGTCGCCTGTTGATACGTGTTCGTAGTCAACGCCTGCTTCGTGGTGAGCCACTGAAGTTAAATCGATTTTATTGCTTTGTAATGATTGAACAGGAATCGCTTCTCCTGTTAATGCTTCGAAGAATCCGTTGTAAATGAATACTAGACCTTGACCGCCTGAGTCCACTACGCCAACTTCTTTTAATACTGGTAATAAATCTGGAGTTTTCGCTAATGCTTTTTCAGCACCACGTAAAACAGATCCCATTACTTCGATGATGTCGTTTGAAGTTTCTAGTTTGCGAACACCACGTTTAGCTGATTCACGAGCAACAGTAAGGATTGTACCTTCTACAGGTTTCATAACGGCTTTATACGCTGTTTCCACACCGCTTGTAAAAGCTTGTGCTAATTCTTCACCTGTGATTTCTTCTTTCCCAACAACCGCTTTAGAGAATCCACGGAATAATTGAGATAAGATAACTCCTGAGTTCCCACGAGCACCCATTAATAATCCTTTTGCTAAATCTTGTGCTAAATCACCTACAGTTGTTGCTGTAGAGTTCGCAACACGTTCCGCACCAGATTTGAATGAAAGCATCATATTTGTCCCTGTGTCTCCATCTGGTACTGGGAATACGTTTAATGAGTTTACGAATTCTGCATTTTCAGATAAACGCATTTCACCGATTTCCACCATTGCGCGGAAATCTTGAGCCGTAATAGTTTTCATAGTTGCCATATTTTTCTTACTTCCTCCTGACTAGAATCAACAAGCATTACGCTTCGATGATTTTAACTCCTTGAACATAGACATTCACTGTTTTTGCAGAGAATCCTAACATTGTTTCTAAGTTGTATTTCACTTGTTCTTGTACGTTTCTACAAATCGCAGAAATTTTTGTACCGTATCCAACAATAATGTAGACATCCACTGCAACACCCTCATCTTCTTGACGAATGACTACTCCACGAGCGAAGTTTTCTTTTTTCAAGATATCATTAAAGTTGTCGCGAATTTGATTGCGGCTAGCCATACCAACAACACCATAGTTATCTGTAGCGGCACCGCCAACAACTGTAGCAATCACTTCATTGCTAAGTTCGATTTGTCCATTTTCTGTTTGAATTTTTACTGTCATACAAATACCTCCCATAAATATATAAAGGTTTCTGTCTAATTTTTAGACAGATTGACACATTATTTCTATACTATAATATCATATTCCAAGCTGATTACCTAGCCTTTTACCAATTTTTAACGCTCTTAGAAACTCATTGACCAGTACACTTGCATTCTAAGTTCAACTATGCTAAATTATTTAAGTATATGATTTAGTTCAAAATTATATCAGCTGATAATGAATTAAATGAAGGAGGAGAATGAAAATGGCTAAAGTATGTTATTTCACTGGACGTCGTTCTGAAACAGGTAACACTCGTTCTCACGCTATGAACGCTAACCGCCGTACTTGGAAACCAAACTTACAAAAAGTTCGTGTTTTAATCGACGGCAAACCTAAAAAAGTATGGGTTTCAACTCGTGCATTAAAATCAGGTAAAGTAGAACGTGTTTAATACAGAGCACTATTAAAAAGAGCTTAGGCGATATCCCTAAGCTCTTTTTGTTTTTCTAAAAATAAATAAGCCGAAGGCTTAAAACAATAGCTAATGAATACTACTCGCATTCCAAGCTGCTTGACGTTCTGGATAGCGGACATCATTGTAATGGTACCGGCAGGAGCCTGTAGTCTCCTTGCCTACCAAGCTTCAAACCAAGGCTAAGCGACCAGTCGCTAAGCCTTGGTAATTCACATTGGTTACTTCTCCATTACAATGACCGCTATCCTCCTCAAGCAGCTTTTCATGCTCCACTATTGAACCCGATTGTTTTAAGCTCCATCTTTAAAAAAAGAGCTTGGGAATCGCCTCAATTTTTATCTGCTTTAAACAGGTCTACTTTACCTGAGATTAATGCCAGGAAACCAAGGGACCATGGGTCGTGCTTTTCATGGGGTTAGGTGGGAGTGCTTTTTTTGATTTTTATTTCAAAAAAATAGAGTTTGTGAAAAGCCCATTGTTATACGCTTTGAAGGCTTCTCAATAAAATGAAATCTATTTACATCATTTGTAAATTCTGAAGTTTGTTAGATTTGCAACTTCCGAAAAAGGCTTATCTATAAGAAACATAGAGCACCTCTCTTTGAAAATAACAGCGTACGTAAAAATCCCAAAATTCACTTATAAGTGAATTTCGGGATTTGAACTGTCTTTGTGAAAAAGAAAAAACATCGCACAAAATGTGCGATGTTTTGTTTTATCTCCAATGATCTCGGGTTTGGGCTACTAAGATGAGTCCTTTTGTAAAGGAGATAGTCATCTTGTCCCCTGTAAACTCATTGCTGACAAGCGCCACTGGGTATGCGTAACTTTTTGAATCGAGCGTGTATTTGACATCGACGAGGGTGACATTTTCCACAGGAGTCATACTTATAAACGAGAGGTACTTCGTAAAGTCCATCTTTTCAATCGTGTAGGTGCCTGGCTGGATGAAATTCACGACATTCGTCGCATCCTCGAACACCACATACGGAATGAGCGGTGCAAAGTCTGGTCGCATCATCGTCCATAAGGTGCTAATCTCGTGGTCCACTCGCCCGCCAAAGGAACCGAGTACATGAATCGGTGTCTCTTTGTAATGCTCCTTCACCCATAATAAGGCTGCCTCAAAGTCAGTGTCATCTTTTTCTGAAGGGAGCTGGACAATAGTGCCTGCTGCTTCATGAATCAAGTCGCGCTGTTCTTTTGTGACAGAATCAAAATCCCCAATCGCTACTTCCACGGGAAGATGCTGGTCTAATAACCGAAGAGCGCCACCATCGACTCCGATAAAACGGAAGTCTTCATAGGCTTTACCGTATCGGTTTTCTAAGAGCGCCTTGATGTTCTCTTTGGTGTTGGGTCCTCCCAAGACAATCACAACTTCCATCTTCGTCCCTCTTATGCTTCTTTAATAGAATCGATCGCAGCTTTGATATCGTCTGCGTAGTATACATATGAACCGGCAACGGCAACGTCTACCCCTGCTGCAGCGCAAAGTTTTGCTGTTTCGCCGTTCACTCCGCCGTCTACTTCGATTAAGTAGTGGTAGCCTTTTTCTTGGCGTAACGCTACTAATTCACGTACTTTATCCAATGTTTCTGGAATGAATGATTGACCGCCGAATCCTGGGTTTACTGTCATCACTAATACTAAGTCCACTTCGCTTAAAACAGAGGTAATGGCACTCACTGGTGTTCCTGGGTTGATGACAACACCGGCTTTTACGCCTTCTGCTTTAATCGCTTGAAGCGCGCGGTGGATATGTGGCGTTGCTTCCACGTGAACAGAGATGTAGTCTGCTCCTGCTTTTGCGAATTGTGGAATGAATCGTTCTGGATTTTGTACCATTAAATGGCAGTCTAATACTAAATCCGTCACCGGACGTAATCCTTCAACGATGTTTGGTCCTAATGTTAGGTTTGGAACGAATTGTCCGTCCATCGCATCGATATGAATCCAATCTGCTCCTAGTTTTTCGACTTTCTTAACGTCTTCTCCTAGTGTTGCAAAATTTGCGCTTAAAATTGATGGTGCTACTTTCATGTTCTGTCTCCTCTATCTACTTTTTTCGTTTATAGACTGGTTTTCTTTGGTCCAGTTCTTCATAGAAATTCAAATAATGGTCATATCGCTCTTGCCAAATGTCTCCTGACTCCACTGCTGCAATCACGGCGCAATTTGGCTCATGTTGGTGCGAACACTCTCTGAATTTACATTCATGCTCTACTTCGACAAACTCAGAAATAAATGCGGTAAGTCTTCTTTTTCAATCTCCATAAAATCAACCGTACTGAATCCCGGAGTATCCGCAATCCACACGCCTTCGATTTCATGAAGCGATACGTGACGAGTCGTATGACGTCCACGCCCTAATGCATTCGAAATCTCTCCCGTTTCTTGGTTTAAATCTGGAATCATCTCGTTCAGTAAGGTCGATTTTCCAACCCCAGACTGCCCTAAGAAGATGACCTTCTCACCACTTAGGCTTTCTAAAAGTGGCGCCTTGTCCTTCATCACTTCTTGCCCAAAATAAACCGGATAGCCGATTTTTTCATAACGTGCCTTCACGTCCACGAGGCGAGACATTCCTACTTCATCCAGCAAGTCAGTCTTCGTAATCATGATGACTGGTTTCACATTCAAGCCTTCCAAGTAGACAAGGAAGCGGTCCACTAGATGTGTCGAAAATTCTGGTTCGACAGCCGACATCACGATAATCCCGACATCCACATTGGCAACAGGCGGACGAACGATGGCATTCTTTCGCGGATTGATTTTTGTTAGCGTTCCTTCTTGCAAGTTACTACTCTCGAACTCCACCACATCCCCAACAAGTGGCGACTGGCCTCGTTTGCGGAAAACTCCGCGCGCACGAGTTTGATAGATCACTCCATCCGATTCAATATAGTAAAACCCACTCAACGCTTTAATAATAATTCCTTGAGTCATATGTACTCCTTCAAAGTAAAGATATACTTATTATATAGCGAACGAGAACACATGACAAATGACTTGAAGAAAAAAAGCATTACTGGAAGGCACTGCCCCCGTAAATGAGAATTAAATAAAAACACCCCAAAAGTTAGATTTTCTGTCTAACTTTTTGGGGTCAGTACACCCATTTTAGAACCTATTCTTTGATTTTCAATAAGCGTAAACTGTTTAATGTTACAAGTAAAGTTGCTCCCATATCAGCAAATATCGCTATCCAAAGTGTTAACCAACCGGGCATGACCAAAAGTAATGCCACTAATTTAATCGCCAAAGAGAAGGTAATGTTTTGCTTGATGATTGCTAAAGCCTTACGACTTAATTTTATTGTATATGGCAATTTACTCAAATCATCAGACATTAAGGCGATGTCAGCCGTTTCTAAAGCTGTATCAGTTCCAGCACCACCCATTGCTACACCAACGGTAGATGCCGCAAGGGCTGGAGCATCATTCACGCCATCTCCGACCATCCCCACACTTTGATGTTTCTCGAAGTTCTTTAATAAAATTAAGCTTATCTTCTGGAAGTAAGTCAGCTTTAATATCCGAAACACCAACTTGTTTTCCGATGGCTGTTGCCGTTCTTTGGTTATCGCCTGTTAGCATCACTGTTTCGATTCCCATATTGTTCAACTTGCCGATAACTTCTTTAGACGATTCCCTCATTTCATCGGCTACGGCAATAAACGAAAGAATTTCTTTTTCTGTTCCTAACACCATCACCGTTTTACCTTGAGTTTGCATATCGGCAATTTTTTCTTTTTTATCGCTTGAAATGCTTCCGTGTAATTCCTCAAAAAGATTTTGACTTCCCACATAATACATTTCATTATTTATTTTGGCTTTAACGCCTTTACCTGTAATAGATTGAAAATCCTCTACTGTTACTTCATTGAATTTTAATCCATTTTCTTCTGCTTTTCGCATAATCGCTGAAGCAAGAGGGTGCTGCGATCCTTTTTCAATGGCTGATGTTATGGTTATTAATTCATTTTCATTTCTACCATATGTCACAATGTCTGTTACAGCTGGAATTCCTTTGGTTAATGTTCCTGTTTTATCAAAGGCTATCGCTTTTAAGTGTCCTGCTGCTTCTAAATGGATACCACCTTTAATTAATACACCATTTTTCGCTGCATTTCCTATTGCTGTAACCACAGCAACTGGAGTTGAGACTACTAAGGCACAAGGACAACCAACCACTAATACAGCTAATCCTTGATAAATCCATTGGCTCCAGTCTCCGCCAAATAATGGTGGAACTACTGCAATTAAAAGAGCTAGTATGACAATAGCTGGTGTATAGTATTTTGCAAATTTCTCGACAAACGCTTGAGAGGGGGCCCGTTCTGCTTGGGCTTCTTCTACCAAGTGAATGATTTGAAAGAGTGGTATCTTCAACTCGTTTTGTTACTTTAACCTCAAGTAACCCTTCTTCATTCAAGGTTCCTGCAAATACTTCATCATTTGTGATTTTCGTTACTGGAACACTTTCACCTGTAATCGCAGCCTGATTTAATGTCGATGTACCTTTAACCACTATTCCATCCATTGCTAACTTTTGACCGGGCTTAACTATCATGATGTCTCCAACTTGAATCTCATCAACATGAATCATCATTTCTTCATTGCCTCGTCGAATTAACGCTTCTTTTGGGGCAATATCCATTAAAGATTCAATAGATTGACGTGCTTTATCCATTGAATAACGCTCTAATGCTTCACTAATCGCAAATAGGATAACAACGGTTGCCCCTTCACCCCATTCACCAATAATTGCAGCTCCTATAATGGCGATAGTCATAAGCGTATTCATATCGAAATTTAATCTGCTTAAATTTTTGAGACCTTTAATAAATAACGAATATCCACCGATTAAAATGGACGCTGCATAACCAATTGTCAGTAGAACATGCTCTTCACCATACTGCTCTCCCTAAGAACCAGCTAACTACAAGTAAAAGAGCTGATATATATACCTTAATGTTTTCTTTCTGCTTCCAAAAAGGTTCTCCTTCTACCCTTTGTTCTTTTTCATCTCGAATTTTTAAATTTTCAAATGCTCCTGCTTTTTCTAATTCTTCAATGGTTGTCGTCCCTTTAACATAAACTTTAGATGCTCCGAAATTTACTTTCGCATCCTGAACACCAGGGAAGTTCTTTAACATTATTTTCAAAAATGGCTGCACAGTTAGTACAAGTAAATCCTTGAACACGATAGGCTTTCATTTCTTCTTCGAACTGTTTTGCTTTCCAACTAGACATTGATCTTCACCTCTTTCTTAAGTGCCAATGCAATCATCATAATTTGTCTGATATGCTCATCATCTAATGAATAAAATGCAAGTTTTCCCTCTTTTCGAAACTTAACAATCCCTTGCTTATGGAGCGTTCGTAGGTGATGAGAGGCATTTGCAACCGTAACACCTATAATATTTGCAATATCACACACACACAGTTCGTCATCTTGACACAATGCATAGGTAATTTTTGCTCTATTTTTATCTGCAATAGCTTTTAACATTTGGGCAACACTAGAAATATCTACTGTCTGTAAATTATCTTGTATTCGATTGACCTTTTCTTCGTCATAACAATAAATTTCACAAGTATCTTTTTTAATCATATTCTCACCTCAATATCATTCAAGTATTCGCTTTGAACATAGTATGACACTTTTCATTAATTTAAGTCAAGTGTTTTTTGGCACTGACCCCCGTAAATGAGAACTAAATAAAAACACCTCCAAGTTGGATTTGGCACAATATAATCAAATGCACATGGAGGTGTCTTTTTATTAAATTCTCACTTTTTGGGGTCAGTCCCGGAAAGCCAGCAATGCTTATTTTTCTTCAATATTTATTTGTGTTCCCACAGACGGATGATATGTCCATCCACTTCGCGTTCGCCACGATAGTTGTAGTCACGCTCAAACGCCGTGCTGTTTTCTGGAAGGAAGGTTGGTTGATCTCCGTACGTAAAGTTATACACTTCTTTTCCGTTTTCAACAGAATGGCTCATGCTTGCATCTACTTTATAAGGATCCGAAGAGGTATTTCCTTGAACGGTTGAATCAATGATTTTTAACTTTTCCCATCTAATTCCACACCGGCATGCGTAATCGCCTCATCCGTATACACCGGGTTCACGAATACATTGTTTTGCACCGTAATGCCTTTAATAGGTCCAAATGTTTCTTCAAAGTCGATGTTACTACGAGGTTTTGAATGAGGCCAATAGAAATCATTCGTCGTCCCTGAATTTACAATCATGTTATCCTTAATTAAAATCTCGTTATTATCATCAAACCCGAGTCCAAAGCCTTCATTCGCAAAGACCGTTGACACACGAATTCCAGCGCCACCACGGCTATCTTTAATCAAGTTATTCGTTACTTTATGGTTTTTCCCGCCGAAAATACCAACACCACCAGCTCTCCAACCAAGTTCAATCGTATTATGTTCAAATGAATTATTCTCCGCATATACATTCGTGTGGATACTACTTGAGAAGGTTGCTAGAGAGTCATCCCCATTGTTACGGATATTCGAGTTACGCACTACAGAATTACGAGTTCCTTGCGTAAAGTTCACCCCATCCGCTAAGTTATTGCGGATACGGCTATTTTCAATCACCAAACGATCCGTGTATCTCATGTCCGAATCATAGTCGCCAATCCAAGCCCCACATTCGAAGTGTTCAATCCACATATGATCGATTCTTGAATCTTTACCGAAGCTTCCCGCAAAGGCTTTGTACTGAGCCTTATCTTTTAAATAGTCATAACGTGACGTTAAAGCTGATGTCATCGCAAAGTTGCTAAACGTCAATCGGTTTAGAATTGTGGCCGATTTCGAAACCGCCTTGTCCTTTTTGATTCGTTGTGAAATTCAATTTCGAATACCACATTCCTGCTCCTGTAACCGTTAAGCCATCAGCAGTAAAATCAATTTTTTTGTTAATCTTGAACTCTCCCGACTGGAATATAGAGAGTTTTCTTTTGTTCAATCGCTGCCTTTTAGCGCTTTTTCAAACGCAACTGTACTATCTTGTCCATCTTCTGCACCATACTCTGAGTCTGTGATTGAAATACTATTTTCTGGTTGAGGAATCGGTGCAGGTACATTTTCTAACTCCACAAAATCCAGCGCCAATTCAACACCATTATTCTCGATGGTCACTGTGTCTCCTGGCTCCACATGTTTCCCGAAAAATCCATGCACTTCGTCAAAACTAAAGCGCGCATGACTATGATCCGTCGCCTTTGTATCGTAGACATTACTTCCATCCACATATTGGTAGGCAGAGTTCGAATCCAAGTGGAAAGTGCGCATAGGACTCACCATTCACATAAACCTTGACTTCCCCTTTGTCTCCATCTTTAATGGAATAGCGCATTGTTAACCCATCTGCGCCTTCCTTCGCCGTGAACGTCACACTTCCGCCGTTGTCCACTTTCACATATGAATTATCGGAAGCTTCATACGCCAATTCATCAAATGTACGGTTATTGACGATTTCCGCATCCTTCAACTGACCGTCCACCGCTTCATAGCGAAGATAGTTTTGATTCGCTCCATATTGATTTTCGTAGTAAATCTCATCCGCATTTACCACATTTGTAGGTGCGAGCGCTGCAGCACTAAGCCCAACAAGCGCAGCCGCTAGTAAGAATTTCTTTTTTCCGTTTGAAATCATCATGATTTTCATCTCCATTCGATTCATTCTTCACACTTCTATTTTAAAAATGGACTTTGAAGCTCGAATTGCTTTTTATGGAAAATTCCAAACCCCTTTTTAGAAATCCTTCCATGCCTTTAAAAAATTTTCAAATGTATGAACCCGTTTCTTTCCACGAAAATTCTAATTCCACATAATCTAGAAGGAAATCTATATAGTTTCGAATTTTCCGATTGTTATTCCTAAAAACGCATTCTTTCGCATAAACAAAAAAAGAATACAACTCACCACTATCGATGAATCATACTCTTTTTGGATTGTTAGCTAAAATTCTCTAGGTTATATTCATTACTTTTAGTTTCAAGTGATTTTTTTACTGAAATTGAAAACTTCCCTTGAATAGTAGTATCAAGTTGCTCAGCAATTTTTAGCATTGCTTTCTTTGTCCCTCGAGCTCTCATATTAATTTTTTTCGTTATAATCATCTTTTAAAAGAATTTTTTTCTTGCAATTTTATCGGTGAAAAAAACACGAATAATAATTTCCCGTTCAAATTTTCTTTGAAAAATCAAAATAATCATTTTTTTAATTCCAGAAAAAAATTGATCGATTTCTTCTTGAATTCCCATTAATCTTCCTCCTATTCTTTATAAATCACAGTTTAATCGCTTAATCTTATAATATAGTTCCTCTATTTCCTTTTTCTAATAATTGAGATTGCTCTTTGAAATCAGTATCATTTCTACTCTTTTTTTCTTCTAATTCTTTTTAAATGTTTTTTTGAAAAAGATAAGTTAACTTCATCGTAATAAATTGATGCTAAATAGTTTAAATTATTTACTCCTTCTGAAGTATCCACTGATGATTGCTGCATATAGTGTTTAGCAATTAAAAATTTTTTTTCTTCTATGATTCTCAATAATTTATTTTTTTCTCAAATAAATCATTACTTTTTCTCTCACACTCACGGAAAAAAATTGCTTTTCTTTCATCTTCTATAATTTCAAGTCTTTTAATTTTCTCCTGAATTGAATCTTTTTATCATTTCAGTTTTGTCCATTTGCTAAACTCTCCTGCTAAATGTTTGTCTTTTAATAACATCTCTTCAATTCCTTTTTTTATGCTAACTTCTATAACTTTAAACTCTTCAGATAATTGTCTCATTTTTTCAACTTTTGGAGTTAATTTTCTATCAACGTCTCCGACAATTGTAGAATAAGTTATTCCACCAGCATAATATGCATTCTCAACTTCATCTAGAGATGAAATAAATCCAAATGGAATCGTTCTAGTTGTAGATAATAAATTTTCAGCTGCATTATGAGCTTGTTTTTGATATTCACTTATTGTTTCATAACCAATGTTTGCTGCTATGCTAATACCCGTTGATATTATTTCAGCTTGCTGAGAGTCTAAGAATATTCCTTCACTTCTACTTATTCCATCTATCGACAATTTACTTTTCATTAAAGAATATAAATAACTTCTAGAGTTAGCAGAATCAAATGCTGGTGCAAAAATCGACTCAAAAGTAGACCCATCATTTTTAATTTTCACCGATCCATTTTCATCATAATTATATCCTCCCCACATATGTTGTTTTTCAATATTTAGTAATAATTTTTGAGTCTACATGTTTAACTATTCCCACTGCATTTTCACTGTTAATTGGATTATAAAACAATGCAACAATATCCCATTGATCCTCATAGTTCACAATTCGATACTTCAATGCATTTACTTTTAATTTTTGTTCCTCTGTAAAACTCGAATATATATTAGGAGTTTGATATATATGCGCTTCACCTATTCTAGTAATATCATCAACATTAGCTAAAGAATACTGAACTACCATTCCAGCTAATGAATGAGCGTAAAGATTTATTGTAGAGTCAGGATATTTTCTTAATATTTCGTTTAATTTAGCAGCTCCAGCTTCTAGTTGTGGAACCGAAGCTTTTTTTTGAAGTAATAAATTCATAAGCATTGGAATATTATTCATATTCCAATCAGCTTTTGATTCAGGCGTATTAGCGAAAGGCGCTTTAGACCCTTGAAACAAGATAGTAATTTCCTTGGTCTCTGTATTTTCGACAACATACCCATCTAACCCTGAGTCATCACTAATCACTTCACGAACAATACCAATTGACTCGATTTCACCTTTATCATTTATAAATTCAACCGGCTCATTTTCAGAGTAATCTACATATTCCTGATTTGCTATTATTTGATTCTCTCGATCAGAATACTTTCTACTCATTTTTTTCACCAACAATCATTTTTCTAAACTTTTCAGAAGTTCCTCCGCCCTCGTTAACTAATTTACCACTATTTAAGTCTTTATTTATTAAAAAATGAACATATAATTGTTCATCATTATTAATGTTTACTTTAAAAATTATTCCTCCCATTGGGCTATGTTTAATAGAATCCAAATTGATTTGATAGGATTGAATGACATCACCGCTCTCTAAAGCACCTTCGTGTCTTAGTTTTAAATTATTTTCAATAATATTTTTCACTTCTTCACTTTTGACAATATTTACCATTTCATCATACTCAGCACGTTGCATTATCTTTATCCCTCCTATAACTAACCCAATAATAACTAATAAACCAACAAGACCTGTTATTATTTTTTTCATCAGAAGTCCTACTTTCTAATTCGAATTTCTTTTAGTATATCATGAATTTTATATATATTAAACAGCACTCTACCTACAAAAATTTACCCACACCCCCAAGCACCTGCCCGTATTTAATTGAGAAGGATTTACGCAATCATAAGCACATTTCGTTCTTAAAAGAAATGGAGAATCCTGCGGGTTTATAGTGGTTGCTGTAAGAAATAGCAACCAAAATGAAATAGGCTCTCTCAGCGATTTATCGCCAAGAGAGCCTTTGAATTTGGTAGGTGAGAGACTACAAGCTCGAGCCGGTGCCTTTCAGCCAACCACTATAAAAAATCCCGCAGGAATTTGTAATTTCTTTTAAGGACGAAACCTTCGGTTTGTATTATTATTTGCGTAAACGTTCGATATCGCGCGCGATTTCAACCTCTTCGTTAGTTGGGATGTTTAATACAGTAACTTTCGCACCTTCAGAAGAAATGATTGCTTCTGAACGAGTATCGTTACGCTCAGGATCGATATCGCAACCGAACCAAGTTAAACCGTCGATGATACGAGCACGAATTGTCTTAGAGTTTTCACCGATACCAGCAGTGAAGACAATAGCGTCCACACCGTTCATAACAGCAACATATTGTCCAATGTATTTTTGAACGCGGTCAACGAAGATTTCTACTGCAACTTTAGCATCTTCGTTTGTTGCACTTGCAGCTTCAACGTCACGCATGTCGCTTGATACACCTGAAAGGCCTAAAAGACCTGATTTTTTGTTTAAGATGTCAACCATGTCGTTAACGTCTGTAATGTTTAATTTGTTCATTAAGAACGCTACTAATGAAGCATCGATATCACCAGAACGAGTACCCATTGTAACCCCAGCTAATGGAGTGAATCCCATAGAAGTATCTACAGATTTACCGCCATCAACTGCAGTGATTGAAGCACCGTTACCTAAGTGGCAAGTGATGATTTTTAATTCTTCAACTGGTTTACCTAACATTTCAGCAGCACGGCGTGAAACGTAGCGGTGGCTTGTTCCGTGAGCTCCGTATTTACGAGCTTTGAATTTTTGTAGTATTCCATTGGAATGCTGTATAAGTAAGCTTTCTTAGGCATTGTTGTATGGAATGAAGTATCGAATACAGCAACACTTGTAATGTCTGGTAAGATGTGTTTGAATGCGCGCATTCCTACCGCTTCAGCTTTGTTGTGTAATGGTGCAAATTCTGCTAAGTCTTCAACTTGTTGGATAACAGTGTCATCAACTAAAGCTGAATCTTTGAATAATTCTCCACCAGCAACGACACGGTGACCAACACCAGTGATTTCGTCAAATGAAGAAATAATGTTTAGAGCTACTAATTGTTCTAATAATTTTTCTACCGCAACTTCGTGGGTTTGGAATATCTTCTACCACTTCAAATTTTTGGTCGTCTCCATAGCTGATTGAGAAGATTGAATCACCTAATCCAATACGTTCTACTAAACCTTTAGCCACTACTTCTTCTTGTGGCATATTAAATAATTGGAACTTCAAGCTTGAACTTCCTGCATTAATCGCGATTGATTTTGACATGCACATTCTCCTTTAATTTCAAATTAAGCCCATTAGTGGGTCTAACAGATTTATTATAACATTTCTTGTACCCATTTTTCGAATGTTAGAGTGAATTTTCTGAATTTTTCTCTGTTCTTAAATTCTGGGATATCTCCAAGGAGCACTTGACTCACTTGTTTTGCGCCTTTTCCACGTTTTTGAACGATTAAAAGCGACTTGCTAAATTGCACATCTTTGAAGAGATTTGCGTGGAAATGCCAGCATGGCTTGCACGTATGTTTCTTTTTGTAAATAAGAAAGCAACTTCTCTCCTTCAGGTGTATCAAAAAGGTTTGTTGGAACGATAAAGAATCCAACTCCTGCCTCTTTCAAGTAACGCACTTGTTGCTCGATGAGTAAGTGATGCGCGAATGAATGTCCTTCGTCGTTTTTCGTTTCAAAACGAGCGGCATTCGCATCCACTGGATAGTAGCCGACTGGTAAATCACTCACTACGAAGTCTTGCGGATCCACAAGTGAATCTTGCAAGCCATCTTGTAAGGAAGTCTTCACATCCAATTGCTCTATGGCGAATGCTTGTAGGGCTAAATGCACAAGCACTTCATCATTATCGATGGCTGTGGCACTCGCAGTTTTACCAGCAGATTGTAAGAATAATAGAATCGTGCTGAGCAAGTTCCCACTCCCTGCAGCAAAGTCCGCAATTTGTAGTGGTTCGTCTTTCTTCGTCATCTGATCCATCATATACGCTACGAGTAAGCCGATAGCGTCTGGTGTCATTTGATGGTTCATTTGTAAGCCATCTTCTTTTGCGGCTTTTAAGAACGTGAATTGAATCATACGGCGAATCTCTTCACTCGAATAGCTTGTTAAATCTAATTGTTGATACGCTTTATTTAATTCTTCAGCGACTTTTTGACTTGGCAATCCTTCGACTTGTTGCGCAGTGTTGTTGTTGACGATATTTTGTAACGTCTCACCAAGCGCCTCTACATTCGAATAACCGATTTCTTGTTGAAGCACCTCTACAGCTTTTGCCAATTCTTCGAACGCTTTAATTTCTTTACCTGCTTCGATAAGAATCCCTCCTTCTATTTTTTAAGAGTTTTTGAGCTTTGAATCATATGAACTACAACAGCAGCACATACTTTTTAACAAAACTACGAAGAACTTTCAGATTCTATAATAGCAATACTAGCGATTGTACTCAATGTGAATGACTGACTCTGGAAATTCATTTCCTAGAGTCAGTTTGAAGCTTGAGAGGAAGGAAGACGAAAGGCTTCCTCCGATACAGCTAGTATAGCTATTATAGAGTAATCTGAAAAGTTCGAAGTAGTTTTGTGAATCTCTCATTTTTCTTAAAAAAAAGGATGTGACTGAATGTCACATCCTACTCAATATTATTCAGCAGCGATTACTGGATATACAGATACTTGTTTTTTGTCACGGCCTTTACGTTCGAAACGTACAATTCCGTCTACTTTAGCAAATAAAGTATCGTCTCCACCTCTACCTACGTTTCACCTGGATGGATTTTTGTTCCACGTTGACGGTATAAAATTGAACCACCTGAAACGAATTGTCCGTCAGCACGTTTAGCACCTAGACGTTTCGCTTGTGAGTCACGTCCGTTTGATGTAGAACCGCCCCCTTTTTTATGGGCGAATAATTGTAAATTCACTTTTAACATAGTTGTGCACCTCCTTGATTGATTATGCAACAGTTACAGCTAGAAAGTCTTGATATTCCGATTGAATATCTTCTAACCCTAGTAATAGACTATTTAATAAAATTTGAGTTGTATGTTCTTGCTCTTTCGTCAAGTCTTCTACAACTTCCATATATAAGTAACCACCCTCAACCTCGTCGACTTCGACAATCGGTTGGTATCCTGCTAACTTCTCAATACTGTTCACAGTTGTAATGGCTAAAGCCGATACCCCTGCGCAAACGATATCTGAACCATGTTCACTAAAGTTTGCATGACCAGTCATTTCAAAGGAAACGATACGTTGGTTCTTCTTGTGTACAGTCACTTGAATCATCGTGATTAAGCGTTGATTGCGTCAATAACAACTTTTGTATAAGGTTGACGGTGACCTTGTTTACGGTGTGAGTCTTTACGACGTTTGTATTTGAAAGTTACAACTTTCTTTTGACGGCCTTGTTTTTCAACAGTTCCTTCAACAGTTGCACCTGCTACGAATGGAGCACCAACTTTAACGTCATCTCCACCTACAAATACTACTTCTTCGAAAGTTACTTTGTCGCCAGCTTCTGCGTTTAATTTTTCAACGTAGATTGCTTGACCAACTTCAACTTTAACTTGTTTTCCACCAGTTTTTACGATTGCGTACATATTGCACCTCCTATATTTTAGACTAAGACTCGCCAGTTTAAAGTGCCGATTCCGGTCTTTTGTACTCTAATCCGAGCGGTTGTAGCTGTGGTGCTTCACAATTACAACACGACTATTTTAGCAAAAAAGAACGCCCCCGTCAACTCTGGTGAATAACAGGGGACGTTCACTTATTGGACACTCTCAAACAGTGTTTTGAGTGGTTATTTTACACCTTGATACAGTTCTTCAAAAACTTCTTCTACCGGTGTTGTTTGGCCTTTTTCTACTTGTTTAGCGGCTACCTTCATCATCTTGTCAAATTCTTCTGATGTGAGTTCTTCACGTGATTTTAACGCATTTGGGATGGCTACATCAAAGGGAATTCCGTTATTTAGGATAATTTGTCTATAAAACATTTCTATCGCCACTGTTCGCGAAATTCCCAATTCCTCCAAAATTGCTTCAGCTTGCTTTTTGGTATCTTCTTTTATTCTTATATGCACACTTGCAGTTTTTATCTTCGCCATAGTCTCACCTCAATTACTCTAGTACCGTACCTCGATACAATATTCATTCGCCTTCCACCAACTGAATTTGCAAGATGTCTTCCACTGCAATGCGGCGGTAGCCTTCTTCTGTCTTTAGCGAGATCTCACTCTCGTATAATTCACTCACTTCGCCAATGAGCGTTTGTCGCATCATCCGATATGGCACCGTAATACTCGCTTGCAACTTCCCTACATACAGTTGCGACAGCAGCATCCATTTCTCTTCCATCGAGAGCAGACTCGTCTGGTCCTCGCGCTTACGTTCATCCTTTAGAGACGTCGTATGTTCAGACAGAAAAAATCCCATCCACTTCGCCATGCCGCGATCCTTGTGCTCTCTTGCCGAGCGATATGGCAAATACGCTCTTTCCATTATTTCAAACCGTCTAATCCTCCAGCGGAATGCCCTCCGACTAACTTGCTTCTAGCCACCACGCGCGAACCACCTTCCAGCGTGTTTCCTTTCAAAAGCGAGGTGAATCCGTATTGGTCGCGGACCGTATCAATCGCCGTCTGGAGCCTTTCTTCTTTCTCAACTGCTTCAATATCTTCGAATAGTGAAATGAGTCCAAAGCTTTCTTCGACAAATCCGGAATACCGCACCGCCACATTACGCACCGCACCGCCTTTGTATTTCTTACGAAAGAGTTCCAAGACCACTTCCGATAACACCGAAGTGCGATTCGTCGGGTCAATCTTGCGCTGCGCCTGTATCGACGACAAGCCCTCGTCCTTGGAGTAGCCTACATGAATCGAAACAACCGTCGCCTTCTTCTTAATCCTGCGCATGCGAATCGCCACCTGCTCCGCCATCTCGCGTAGCACGATTTCAATATCGCGCTGACGGACATAGTTGCGCGGAAGCACCTGTGAGTTCCCGAGTCCTCTTGATTTCGGACGATATGGCACATGCACATTACTCTCATCGATGCCATTCGCGTGAAACCACAAATCGAGCCCCACGACACCAAGCGCTTGTTTCAATCGGTCAGGATTGGCATTGGCCAGTTCGCGAATCGAACAAATCCCGAGCGCATTCAACCGCTTCTCCATCCGCGAGCCAATCCCCCAGAAGTCTGTCATCTCTGGAATTCCCCAGACCTTCTCTTCGATATCTTCATACGACCAGTTCGCACGCATATGCGGAATCTTCTTCGCCTCATTATCGAGCGCTAATTTGGCCAAGAGAGGATTCGCGTTCGACATTCCAACCGTCGAGTAAATCCCCGTCTCCTTCCAAATCGCCCGTTGAATATCCGCAGACACACGGTCGAGCTTTTCTCGTCTGGACAAGGCATCATCCGGCACAAAATAATTCAGCGACGACGTTAAATCGATAAAGCCTTCATCAATCGAATACGGGAAAATATCCTCTGGCCCACCGAAGTTTTGAAACACGCGTTGAATTTGCATGTTCACCTTAATATACTCGTCCATCCGAGGCGGCACGATATGCGTCACCTTCGCCCAATTTTCGATAAAGCGCACATATTGCGGCGTTACTTCGATTCCTTGCCTGCGCGCATTCGCGTAACTGAAACGACGTGTTTTGACATCAAAGGGTAATTCATACGCACGACCGACATTGGATTTCCCGAAAACCTTCTTGAACGTTGGGGAAGATGCTAAAATCAAGCCCGCCGAATTATCCGCACGACTCATCACGCATAGCGACGTCTTCAACGGATGCAGACCTCTTGCCACACATTCCACACTCGCGTAAAAGGACTTCATATCCACAAAGGCAATGTCGCTTCTCGGTTCCTTCGAATAGTCAAAGCAGCCCATCTTTATCCCTCCAACGGCATAAAGTTTCCGACAATCATTCCTACCACTCGTGGTTCTTCCTCATACGGAGCAAATAAGTCCGCATAATCCGGATTAAACGATACTAAACGCAACCCATCCTTTTCACGATACACGCGCTTAATAAACGTCTGCCCGTTCCATACCACCGCATAAACCGCGCCGTCATAATCGAATCCCGTCTCACGAATGAGCGCCACCGACCCATTGTGGTAGCGTGGTTCCATCGATTCCCCCGATACCCATGACGCAAAATCATGCGCCAACTCTTCATCGTAATAAACCGTATCGTAGTCTCTGTCGTTGTAAATCGTCGCACCAATCCCGGCCGACATCTTCTCGTACACATGATACGCGACCAGTTTCTTCTTCATCGGCACCACTTTTGGCGTTTGTTCCTCGGTTGCTAGCGCACGTACATAGCGCACCGCCTTCTCTTGGTTCGGCGGCGTGAGCGTATGGTATAGTCGTACAATTTCTATTTCTGTAAAATAACCCTTTGGCACAGCTAGAAGCTTCTCCAGCTGTTCTACCTTATCCGAAGCTGGCACCTTCACTCCACGCTCCCAAGCAGAATAAGCCTGCTTAGAGACGCCTAGTGCATTAGCGAGCTCTTGTTGCGTGAGTCCTTGCGCCACTCTTCTCTCTTTTAATTTCTCTGGTTGATACATCGTACACCTCCTGCAAATGTGTAAACCTATTTGGTTGACTTTAGTATAAATCACACCCGCAACACTTGCAAGCAGAACGAATAGTCGCCTATCAAAAAAATAATAAATGATACCTTCAAATCCTAGCGGATTTGGCCATAAAGGCTGTAATGGCATCCGCTGGATTCTTCGGTATCATTTTTTGGAAAGTAACATATTTGTTACTGTAGCATATATGTTACATTTTGCTTTTTTTCATGCAAAAATCGCGCGAGAAAATTTTATACAAAGAACTCATTTCAACACTGCGGAAAACCAACAAATTTTGTATAAATGCACTCCTTGCAGTGTAGAAGATCCCTTTACAAATGGATCCTGCATCCGGATTTCTAATCACTGTTCAAGCAATCTGCTGAATAATTTTTATATCATTCTATGACTAACCATTCGGACGATTATATTCTAAAAATTCAGTTTTCGGAATAGATCCAGCGAAACCCGTCGATTTTATTTTTCGATTTTTTGGACAAAAAAAGAAACGAAGCAACGACTAGCTGCTTCATTTCTTCTAAAATTCATTACATTTCTAAGCTAACGAATGAATAAGGAACTAATTCTTCTAGACGTAATTCTAGAATTTCGCCTTTTCCATTCAATAAGAATACAAGAGTATCTGGTCCGCAGAACTCAACCATCACCTGACGACAAATGTTACATGGTGGTAAGAATCCTTCTGTTTCTCCCGCAACGGCAATCGCTAAAATATCGCCTTTACGATAGCCTTGTGAAGCCCCGTAGAAAATCGCGCTACGTTCTGCACAGTTGGTTACCCCAAACGATACATTCTCCACATTCGCTCCCGTAATCACACGGCCATCTTTATATAACACCGCAGCTCCTACAGGGAATTTTGAATACGGACAGTAAGCATTCTTTAAAACTTCTTTCGCTTGCTCCATCAGAGCCACTTTATCAATTGTTGTCATGGGTTGTACTCCTTTTTTGTGTTGTATTCCTATTATACAGATTTTATAGGGAGTTTCAACATTTCTTCCCTACCAACTTTTTTTACTAAAATTCCGACTTCAGTCCTATGCTAGAGTCCCTGCAACTGTGGTACACTAGGGTCATTGATGAAAGGAGCTAAGTGATGCTACAGCTACAACATATTTCAAAAGTGTATCATACAGCTAATCAAGAGTTTCACGCGTTGAAAGATATCTCGATTCGCTTCCGTGAAAATGAGTTCGTCTCGATTCTCGGGCAATCGGGTTCAGGGAAAACCACCCTCTTAAATATCATCGGTGGACTCGACCAGTACACATCGGGTGATTTACTCATCCAAGGAAAATCAACAAAGCAATTTAAAGACCGCGATTGGGATAGCTACAGAAACCACACCATCGGGATTCGTCTTCCAGTCGTACAACCTCATCGGCCACCAAACGGCACTCTCAAACGTCGAGATTGCGATGACGCTCTCTGGGTGTTTCCAAAGCGGAACGCAAGAAACGTGCCATCGAAGCGCTCGAACGCGTTGGGTTGAAAGACCATTTATATAAGAAACCAAACCAAATGTCTGGGGGACAAATGCAACGAATCGCGATTGCGCGTGCCCTTGTCAATAATCCAAAAGTCGTTTTAGCCGACGAACCTGACAGGAGCGCTCGATTCTGAGACTTCTGTTCAAATCATGGAGTTTATTAAAAGACATCGCTAAGGAACGTCTCGTCATCATGGTGACGCATAACCCAGAACTGGCAAAGACGTACTCCACTCGTATCGTACAAGTATTAGATGGAAATATCTTGAGCGACTCGAATCCATACGAACCCAACCGAAGAATCTAAACAAGGGCGACATTCAGTTCACGAAGACGAAGATGAGCTTTATGACAGCTCTAGCCCTTTCGTTTAATAACTTATTGACGAAGAAAGGCCGTACCTTCCTGACTGCCTTTGCCGGTTCCATCGGGATTATCGGGATTGCCCTTATTTTGGCTCTCTCAAACGGTGTGAGCGACTACGTGAAGAAGGTGCAAGAAGACACCCTCGTCTCTCTTCCGCTGACGATTAGCGAGCAGAACCACAGTAACCTGCTAGCGACCTCTCCGGATTTGAGCGATAAGCCTTATAAAGACAATAACGAGCTCGGTGTCAATACGGTGCTGACGAATTTATTGAAAAAACAAATCGGGAAAAACGACATCGCGTCCTTCAAGACATACTTGGACGAACACGCATCCGAAGTCGCAAAACTGACAAAAGACATTCGTTACCAATACAACCTACAACCATATATTTACGCTAGTGACACATCAAACGGTCCAAAGAGCATTCTTCCGTCAAACCTAGCAAGCGAAGTCGATACGGCGAACCAAACGATTAAAGGCTACTTGCAAAACATCGACTATTGGAGCCAACTTTCAAGCGACGAAGCCATGCTTGAGGCGCAATATGATGTGCTAGAAGGTCGCCTTCCGAAGGATAAATCTGAAATCGTCCTTATCGTCGATGAAGATAACCAAATTAGCGACCTGCTTCTTTATAGCTTACGCATCAAAGATCCAAGCGAATTAAACGATGTGAAGAAACTGGACGAACTCAAATCACAAACGTATCAATATAGTGATTTCATCGGAAAAACATTCAAAGCCGTTGTGAACACGAAACCGTTTCGTGAAAAGAAAACAACCAATGGATGAATAAAATTGATGACGAAGCTTACATGAAGACGCAAATCGAGAATGGCCTCGAGCTTAGAATCGTCGGCGTTCTTCGTCAAAAAGAAGGCACAAGTTCTGGTGTGAACTCTCCTTCTGGTGGTGTGGCTTATACAAGCGCCCTTATCGATTACACTTCTGAACAAATTCAAAACAGTGACATCGTGAAAGAGCAAGAAGCCAACCCAACCATCAATGTATTTACTGGAAAAGAATTTGCCAAAGATCCAAAACCATTCAATTCGGCTGATTTAACCGAAGAAGAAAAAATCCAGTTGGTCAAATTGACGCCTGAACAACAAGCGCAATACATCCAACAATACAACGAAAACTCGGCTGCCACTTACGAGGAAAACCTCGCGAAATTGGGTGTCATCGACAAATCCAAACCGGCTGCCATCGAGTTCTACACCTCTTCGTTCCAACAAAAACAAGAGTTGAAGGACTTCATCAACGCCTATAACACGGCGAAAAAAGACGCCGGCGAAGACGACAAAGTGCTCGCCTACTCCGACGATATTCAAACCATCATGTCTTCGATTACGACAATGGTGGGCGTGATTACAACCGTACTCGTTGGTTTCGTAGCCATCTCGCTCATCGTATCATCGATTATGATTGCGATTATCACGTACATCTCGGTTCTCGAACGTACAAAAGAAATCGGAATCCTACGTGCAATGGGGGCTTCGAAGAAAGACATCCGTCGTATCTTCACCGCCGAAACAGCCATCGAAGGATTTATCTCCGGAGTGCTCGGTATCGCCATTACGCTCCTTGCAACACTTCCAATTAATGCCGTTGTTGCGAAAATGACCAACGTGGAAAATGTGGCACAATTACCATGGGAAGCCGCGCTTATCCTCATCGGTATCTCGATTGTATTAACGATGTTAGCCGGTCTCATCCCTTCACGCATCGCCGCGAAGAAAGACCCAGTCGAATCGCTCCGCAGCGAATAACCATTCAAATTTGAAAAGGTGGATAAAGGCCCAGGCCTTTACCCACCTTTTTTATTGCCTCAATTAACATATATGTTAATTTTAGAAAGCCGTCCCCAGCACTCCTGGAGTCTCAAAAGCAAAAGACAACTCGACTTTTCACAACCAATTGAGTTAGCCATGGGATGCACAGAATACTTTGTCTAAACTAAAAAAACAAAAATCCTCTGGACTCTGCACTCCTAGCCCTAAAAAGCAAAAGACAACTTCGCTTCACAAAACCAATTGTATTAGCACCAAGTCTAGCGTAAGGACAGAATTTAATTTTAAACTTATTCAGTGGAACGAAAAAACATCTTCAGATTATATAGTGGGATTTGTAAGGACAAATACCCAATGTGAATTACAGCTGCTAAGAAATTTATTTCCTAGCAGCTGTTTGAAGCTTGGGAACCTGGAGACTACAGGCTCCAGGTGGTATCCTTACATTTACCACTATTAATACATCTGAAGATGTTGATAGTGACACTGTTTTAGTTTATTTTATTTAAATTCTGTCCTTACGCAAGAGAACCCATTGGATCCCATGGGGCTAACACGATTGGTTCGCTGTTGAAAGCGTCGAGTTGCTCTTTTGTAAGCAAGTCTTTTCTGATAACGATTTGATACGTATACTCATCCATCCACGCATCACTCATCATCCAGAACCCTTCAACCCCAGACTCTTCACCCCAACTGTTTTCCACTTTCCAGCGGTTTGGTTTACCATCAACAAGGTTTACCCCTGTTAATACCATCGCGTGTGTCATTAAGCTATCGCCGTATTCAAGACGTTCGCCTTTTGTGAGTGAATAGTCGATTCCAGTTAAGCCTTTAAGGTCGAAGTTATTGAGCGCAAGACGACCATTTCCACGGTTTGAAGATTGACCAACATCGCAACCGAACCAGACAGACTCGCCTTGTTCTAATTGGCGAATCGCTAATTCTTTGAACGTTGCCATATCAAGGTTCAAGTAACGCACTTGGTTGCCAACGACATTTCCAAGCATGTCAACAGTGTACGAACGGTTGAATGGTTTGTCCGCTGTTGGTGAGTTGATGATAGACACGTAATCGTCCAAGTTCAAGCCCACGAATTGTTCGAAGAAGCTTTGTGGCGTCAAATTCAAGTGACGGTGGAATTCCTTGTCTTTATCACGATATTCGAAGTCGAATGTTTCTGGCGGAGTTCCAAGAGTCACGCTGAGTAAGTCGTACACTTCTTGCATTAATTGTTTACGCGTTTCGTTGATTTCCTCTTCGCTAGCACCTCTTGCCACTAAGTCACGAAGTACTTTTGCGTCTTGACGAAGTTTTTTATTTAAGTATTTGTTCAAATCGCTTGAAGCCGAGCTTGAAAAACTTTCCGGCATCACACTCTTTGGCACAACCCCATATTTCTTGAAGATAGACACAATCATATCCCATTGCCCACCGTCTTGTTGAGGCGTTTGTAAGAGAAAGGCTACATTGCGGCTTGTCACAGGTTCGCCTGCTGTTTTTAAAATATTTTCATGGAAATAATTAGCCTTTTCGTATTTATCCCAGAAATGTATAACTTTGTGAGAGTTCAAATTCTTCGAGCTTGAAGTTATTAAAGAGTCTGTGGCGGAATGTATTCAGCGCCGCAAACATCCAGCAACGACCAGAAGCCTTTTGGTTGGCTACTTTTCCGTGTTCCAAATCAATCGAATACACCGGCTGATTTTCCACAACAGAAGCGACCGTCTCACTAGATCCTTTCAAGCCGTTCTTCACCGCAGCATTTTGCGCCACGATACGCTCTGGCTTACTTTGAAAATTTTCTTTATATTGTTTCGTCAATTCTTTTGTTAACGTAAACATCACTTCATCTCCTTTAAGGTTGATACTCTAATGGTACTCCTCTTTCCCCCTATATGCAATATAAAAAATCGGTTAAATCCAATAAAAAAGCCTACTACAAAATGGCACTGACCCCCGTAAATGAGAATTAAATAAAAACACCTCCAAGTTGGATTTGATACAATATTATCAAATGCTCATGGAGGTGTATTTTTATGGCAAAAAAACGTGTGGCTTATTCTGTCGATACAAAGAATAAAGCCGTAGAAATGAAATTACAGGGATATACTACAAAACAAGTGATGCAGGAGCTAAACATTAAAAATGAAACTCAAGTAAAAACATGGTTTAGATGGTATAAAAATGGAGAAACTCATCGTTTCCACCAACAGGTGGGGAAAACAATATTCCTATAATAAAGGAATAGCTGAACTTTCAGAAATCGATCAATTAAAATTAGAATTACAAAGAAAAGAAGTTGAATTAGAAATATTAAAAAAATACAAGGAATTGGAAAGGAAGTGTCGCCTCAAGCAGTTGTAAAGTTAGTGGAAGAATTGAAATGTAAATATACAGTTCATTTAATCTGTTTTTGCCTTAATGTACCCATATCTACTTACTACCGATGGAAAAAGAAAGACTTTTCTCCAACCGTTATCGAGAAAACTATTGGTAAAATTTGTAAGAAAAACAAATTTATTTATGGGTACAGAAAGATTAAGTATTTGATTCAGAAGGAATTAAATCAGATTATTAACCATAAGGTTGTGCAGCGGATTATGCAGAAAAAAATGGTTGGAATTGTGCCGTGAAACCGAAAAAAAGCTATCAAAAATAGGTAAACCTTTCTCAATCACTGGCAATGCTCTGAATAGGGATTTTACAGCGGACAAACCTATGCAAAAAGTTGACTACTGATATCACATATTTACCTTTCGGTCCTAAACGATTATATTTATCTTCCATTATGGATTTACATAATGGAGAAATCCTGCGTATACAATTGGTTCAAAACAAGATACTAAGTTTGTATTGGATACTTTAAATCAAATTGACTTACCTAAGGATGTTCTACTACATAGTGATCAAGGCAGCGTTTATACTTCCGCTGAATACTACAATCTATGTAAAGAAAAAGGCATTATCCGCAGTATGTCCCGTAAGGGGACTCCCGCAGATAATGCGCCAATCGAAAGCTTCCATTCTTCGCTAAAGTGCGAAGCTTTCTACATAAAAAGATGAAGTAATAACTTCATCTTCTATTGTAATTCAAATTGTAGAAAAATTACATCAAATATTATAATGAAAAATAGAATCCAACAAAAATTGGACTACCTGTCTCCGGTTGAATACCGGAGACGGTAGCCCTAGGGTGTTTTTATTAAATTCTCACTTTTTGGGGTCAGTCCCAAATTTGTAGCAGGCTTTTCGTCAACTATTGAATTGTTTGTGTTTGTGCTACTTCTTTATACCAGTATGCACTCTTCTTCGGATAGCGTTCTTGTGTATCGAAGTCTACATAGAATAATCCATAACGTTTTTCGTAACCATTTGACCATGAGAAAACGTCCATTAATGACCAGATGAAGTATCCTTTTACAACTGCACCATCTGCAATCGCATCTGAAATAACTTCCAAATGTTGCTTCACGTAATCAATACGACCATCATCGTAAACAGTGTTATCCACAAACTCGTCTTTATATCCAAGACCGTTTTCTGTGATATAGATTTTCTTATAGTTTGGATAATCTTTCTTCACACGCATGATTTGGTCATACAAACCTTGAGGATAGATAATCCAGTCCCAGTCAGTACGAGGGACATAGTCAGGAGCAACTCTTCGACCAACACCTTTAATTTGGTACTTAGAGCTTCCTTTTTCACCTTTACCGTTATGGATAATCTCAGTTTCTCCATCAAAGGCTTCCATCCAATCACTCATGTAGTAGTTAATTCCAAGGAAGTCGTTCAAGTCTTTTGCTGCTTCAAGTAATTCGAAGTCTTCATCTCGAAGGTCTAAGCTTCCTCCGTTAACAGATAAGATGTGGTTAACACCATCCATCGTTTCTTTTGAATAGTGTCCAAGGTAAGTGGCATCCAAAATAAATTTGTTATGGATGATATCTTCCAACTCAGCTGCTCGAACATCAGCAGGGTTCTTAGGATCTAATGGATATTTAGTTGGTAACGCGTGAACGACACCAATTTCTCCTTTATATCCTTTATCTTTATATAATTTCACAGCTTTTGCATGAGCAACCATCATATTGTGGTGAGATTGGAATACTTTTGCTAAATCGTATTGAATTCCTGGTGGGAATTTACCAACTAAGTATTGACCGTCACCAATTGGTCCAATTTCATTGAAAGTTGTCCAGTAATTTACTTCTGGGAATTCTTCGAAACAGAATGCGGCATAGTCCACAAAGTGTTCGATATTTTCACGATTTAAGAAGTCTCCATTTGAATGAAGTGCTTCCGGTGTATCAAAGTGATGCAGTGTTACGAAAGGTTCTACATGACGTTTATGACATTCTGCAAAAAGGTTATGATAAAATTCTACCCCTTTTGGATTCACTTCTCCAAAACCTGTTGGAAAAATACGAGACCATGCAATCGAAATACGAATTCCATTCACACCAAATTCTTCTGCTAATTTTAAGTCAACTGGATATTTATGGTAGAAATCACTCGCTGGTTCAGCAGTATACCAATAGTTATCTGCTAAATACTGATCCCAAGCAACTGGACCCTTACCATCTGTATGAGTGGCCCCTTCAGCTTGATAGGCCGCAGTTGCACCACCAAAAATAAAATCTTTAGGTAATTTCTTTGTCATTATTTTCGCCTTCCATTCTCATTATTGAAAGAAGGCGGCATTAACTTTACATTAATCCCGCTTCTCTCTTTCATTCTATATTACTCTTCAAATTGAGCTTGTACAAAGTCTAAAGCGCCTTTGCCATCTCTTGTTAATTGAATATATTGTACACCTTCAGTGCTTGCTAATTTGATTCCTAATTTATCTGTCTCAGCTTTCATATCTTCATAGTTAGAAGCTACTTGAGGAGCAAGAATAACTAAATCAAATTCTGGTAACATTTCACGGTGAGCACCGTAACCACCAGCAGCGGCTTTAACTGGAACATTATATTCTGCTGCAGCTTTATTTAAAGCATTAGCTAACAATCCACTAGTACCTCCGCCTGCACAAAGTACAAGGACGTTAGTTTCTTTTGTGATGTTGTTTGCTTCAGGTTGAGCTTCAACTCCAGCTTTTTCTAAAATCGCATCTGCTTTAGCTGTATTAAAATTAGAAGCAACTTTATCTTTTAATGAATCATTTGATTTACCTGAACGTTCTTCTTCAAGAATTTGTTCATCATAAACTTTAATAAATGGATAGTAGATAATCACGTCTACTACAATTAATAATACAGCAAGGATAAAGGCAAGCACTTGCATGTTTGTACCAAGAACTAACCCTAATGGCGCAGGTGTTACCCATGGTAAGTTTGCAGTAAATGAGTTCATTCCTAATACATCAATGAAGAATTTGAATAACCAAACGTTTACGATTGGAGTTAGGATAAACGGAATGAAGAAAATTGGGTTTAATACAATCGGAGCACCGAACAAGATTGGTTCATTCACACCAAAGAATGTTGGAACTACAGAAGCACGTCCGATTGCTTTATTACGTTTAGATTTACATAACCACATAAACATGAATGGAACGATTAATGTTGCTCCTGTACCACCCATTGTTACGATAAACATTTGAGTACCAGGTGTTAAACTTTATCGGCATGCATTCCTTGTTGGAAAAGACTCAAGTTTGTTTCTACGTTGGCATAAGTGATCGCTGCAATCGCAGGTTCAACAATTGATGGCCCGTGAATCCCTACAAACCAGAAGAACGCATACGCTCCAAAGATAAGAGTGATACCTAAATATCCATCTGCTGCAGTAAATAATGGCGCAAATAATTTAGAAATTGATTCCGCCGTATTCGTACCCATAAAGTGACGAGATAATAAATCAATAGCGTAAAGAGTTACGATTGACAATGTAAATGGAATTACGTCTTTAAATACTTGAGAAATATTCGGTGGAACTTCTTCAGGCATGCGAATTGTAACGTTATTTTTCACACAAACCTTGTAAATATTCACAGTAATAAATGCTGCTAAGAAGGCAGTTAAAAGTCCTTTTGTTCCTAAGAATTCTGTAGAAAAACCATCTTTAATAGGGTTTGATGCTAACAGTAACAATCCACAGACAGAAGCTAGGAATGTTGACATGTAGTTAATTTGATTCGTAGCTTCCATTGTTCTGTTCACTGAATCTGTTAAAGATTTCGCAGTTGTCCCAGCTAAAAGTACAGCTAAGATACCCATTGAATAGCTATTTGGTTTCAATAAGAAATTTTGAATATCCTCTGGCCATACAAAGCCCCATGCATTTGGAACAAATGCGATTAGGACAAAGATACTTGAAAACAGAATGACTGGCATTCCTGCAATAAATCCGTCACGGATAGCTCTTAAATAAATGTTTCGAGAAATCTTCTCAAAAAACGGTTTTTTCTTTTCAATAAATTCTATCAGCTTATTCATCTAATTAAGCCCCTCTCTTATATAATTCAATTAAATGATGCATTAAATCTTTAAGTAAAAGTGTAGTCATCAAGTGGTCTTGTCCATGCATTAATGTCACACTGTAAGATAAATCTTCCCCAGCTGCTTCTTTAGTAAGTAAGCTTGTTTGAGCCTTATGTGCTAAAGCGATACAAGCCCCTGCTTCTTCAACTAAAGTATCCGCTTTGGCAAAATCCCCTTCTTCAGCAGCTTTAAGAGCAGCCAACAATTTAGAACGAGCATCCCCTGCATAAGCGACAATTTCAAAACCTAATAAAGTTACTTCTTCTCTATTCATCATAGTTTCCTCCTTCTATCAAATTTTTACTTACGATGAATTTTAATTTCTGTTAGTAATTCGCTACTCTTTTGAACTTTACAATGATGAACTACCAACTTTTATCTCACTGCTCTTATTGAACTTTTGTTTTCCAAGATGTTGCTGTTTTTTGTAACACTTTGTTTAGTTCGTCAATGTTCTTGAAGCCTTCTGTACGTAACCATTGTCTTACAGCTTCATCGCCGTTTTCTACGAAGTCTTTTACTGAACCTGCCCATGTTGCACGACCACAAAGAACTCCGTTGAATTTTGCTCCAGATTCATGTGCGAACACTAATGTTTCTTGGAATAATTGAGCAGATACTCCTGCACTTAAGTAAATATATGGAAGATTTGTTGCTTCGTCTTGTGCTTTGAAATGAGCAGCCGCTTCTTCTTTTGTATAAACAACTTCTCCTTCCGCGAAACCTTCAACATATTTCATATTTACTGGAACTTCTACCTTTAATACATCAATGTTGAAACGTGGGTTAGAGAATACTTTCATCGCTTCATTTACTTTTCTTGGTTTAGCTTTTGCATACTCTACTGAATTCGCATCCGCATTTTTTTCGTCATACGCTAAAATTTCTAAGAAGAAAGGAATATCTTCCGCTACACATTCTGAACCAACACGTTCAATGTATGCTTGTTTTTGTTGGTTTAACGCATCATCACTATCTACATCGTAGTATAGTAAGAATTTAACAGCATCTGCACCTTGTTCTTTAATACGTTTTGCTGACCATACATCTAAGCAGTCTGGAAGTCTCTTAGTACTTGAAGTATCATAGCCTGTTTTTTCATAGGCTAATAATAAACCTGCATTCTTATCAATCACTTTCGTTGCTGGAAGACCATACTCTGGATCTAATAACATAGAAGAGGCAAATTTTGTTAATTCTTCTGCGACTAGTACTTTCAATCTTTCTAACTGTTCTACTGTTGGTTCACCTTCTTGATATTGAGCCATCAAGCGTTTTAATGCACCACGTTGGTCAAACGCTAATGCAGAGATGATTCCATTTTCGTCAGATAATTTCTCTAATGATTTTAATTTTTGTTCTGTTAATACCATGCTTATACCTCTTTCACTGTAATTTGGTTAAATAAGTCTTCGTAATGATCCATATTTACATGTCCAGTAACTTTTTCTTGTGCATTCAACATACCAAGTACCATCGCATGTTTGAGTAAGTCTTCATCACTCTTTTGAGCACGTAATGCCGAAGCAATTCCTGCAACTGTTGAATCACCAGAACCAACAGCATTTTGAATTTGAATCACTGGAATATCTACCTTGTAGAATTTATCGTTATGCTTAGCAAATGCTCCATCTTTCCCTAGTGAAACAACAATCCATTCAACCCCTTCAAATAATGGGTGACTAATGATGTTTTTCAGTTCGTTAGGGCTTTCAATTTTCTCTTTATTTAATAACTGCGCCAATTCTTCCAAGTTTGGTTTAATGGCTGCAGGTTTAAAGTTTGATTTTAATACTGCCTCAAGTGATTTTCCGGAACAATCTAGAACTACTTTCTTATCATGCTCTCTAGCAATCTTTATTAATTGAGTGTAATAATCTACAGGCATTCCCATTGGTAAACTACCAGAGATTGAAACGATATCTGTTTTCCCAATCAATTCTTTGAAGTGGTTTAAAAACCTTCACTTTCACTTTCAGAAATTCTTGGGCCACCTTCTAAAATTTCAGTTTGTTGATTGTCATGCAAGATTGCGATACAAATTCTCGTATCTCCAGCAATATCATAAAAAGAAGGAATCACAGGTTCTGGTAAGTGTTGAACTAAATAGAGCCCATTTGTTCCCCCGACCAGACCCGTTGCTGTTACTTCTTCTCCAATTTCGGATAAAACTCTTGTTACGTTTAAACCTTTCCCACCAGCTGTCTTTGATACATCTGAAATTCTGTTTACTGTATCCAATTTAAACTCTCCGAGAGGGTAAGAGACGTCAATGGCAGGATTCATTGTTACTGTTAAAATCATATATAAACTCCTCAGAGATTAGTCGTGATATTCTCCACGATCCCATTTTTCAAGAAATTCTGTGAAGAAGTTTGAATCTGCTTGATGTGCATTGTGAGATTCAACATGTTGAATCTTAGCAATTAATTTCTTGTTTTCTTCAGTTGGTTTGTATTCAGCGTGAATAAACGCTTCAATAATATCGCACATTAATAATTCACCAGTGATTTTCCCACCGAAACCAATCACATTAGCGTTTAATTGTTCTTTAGCGTAAAGTGCTGTTGTCATATCTCTTACTAGAGCAGAACGGATTCCTGGAACTTTATTAACAGCGTTGTTAATTCCAACTCCTGTACCACAAATACATACACCTAAATCTGCTTCACCACTTGCCACGGCTTCCCCTACTTTTTTACCAAAAATTGGATAGTGAGTACGAACATGGTCATATGTTCCAAAGTCAATCACTTCATATCCTTTATTTTTTAAAAAGTCAGCAACTGCCATTTTTTCATTTGTCACAATGTGATCGCAACCAATTGCAATTTTCATAATTCTTTCTCCTTCCACTAACACATTTTATTTAACATATCGACACGAATTTGGTGACGTCCACCATCATATTTTCCATTTGCAAAACCTTTAGCGATATTTTTTGCTAATTCATCACCAACGATTTCTGCTCCAATTGTGATCATGCGTGAATTGTTATGTCCACGAGTCATATAGGCTGAGCGTTCATCTGAGACTTCCGCAGCAACCATTCCTTTAATCTTAGTAGCAACCATAAATGGTCCAGCTCCGTATGCATCGATTACAATTCCTAAATTCCCATCTTTTTTATTCACTTCTGATGCTACTGCTAATGTGATATCTACGAAATCTTTTGTTTCATCAGACACATCGATAACATCAAAGTTTTCTTCGGTTAAAAACTGTTTTACAACTTCTTTTAATCGAAGTCCTTCTTTATTTGCTCCTAGTACAATTGACATATCCGAGACCTCCTAAAAATGTTTGTTTGTTCGTTTATTTGTTCTTTACAAACAGAATATACTACAAACAAAAAACGAATGCAACAGTTTTGTTTGAAATAAACAAAAAAAGGAACCGATATTCATCGGTTCCTTTTTTCTAATATTAATAGATTTGCGTTTTCCCTTTAACCTCTTGCAATTCTTCAGGAGATAGTTCATTTGTAATGAGTCCTGACAACTCATGAAGGTCGCAAATAGATGTAAAATCTTCTTTTCCTATTTTACTAGAATCCGCAAGAAGATAGATTTGATTCGAACATTTCATGGCAATCTTTTGTGTCTGTGCTTCACTATAATCGGATGTTAAAACTTTCCCTTTGTTGATTCCGTTACAGCTGAAGAACATTTTACTAAAATGAAATTGATGAAGGATTTGATTTGTCATCTCTCCAACAAATGCTTTCGTTCGTTCTCGCATCTCTCCACCAATCAAAATCACTTTAAATGTATCACTTTTCTTTCTAGAAAGAATGTTGAAGATTGGTAGACAGTTTGTAACAACTTGAAGCCTTTGATTATTCATTGCCAGCGCCAACATTTCAATGGATGTTCCTGGTCCCAAAAATACACTGTCGCCCTCATCAATGAATCTCACTGCTTTTTCGGCCATATCTTGTTTTTCTAATAGATTTTTATGATGTTTTTCTTCATGTGTCAATTCATTATAGATTAAAGGAGTATGACTCTTCGCTCCTCCATGTACTCGAATCAGTTCACCAGCATTTTCTAAGGAAGCTAGATCCCTTCTAATCGTCATATCAGATACATTCAGTCTTTCAATTAATTCATTTACTGAAACAGTACCTTTTTGATTAACAATTTCTACAATTTTTGACATTCTTTCGCTTTTTTTCAAGTGATCCCCTCCCTACTTGTGTTTATTATAAACTTTTTAAACGTTTATTTCAAACGAATAGCAAACATTTTGTTTATTTATTCAGCAAATATCACTTTTTCTTCAAGACTATATGTAATATCAAAAATCGGTTAAATGCAATAAAAAGAGCCTCCTTTACTAAAAAGGAGACCCAGTCGTTTGTTTACATCCAAAGCATCACGTACAGCCAAAAGAATATTAAAAATAGAACAGCTGATGAAATCTCTATCCATCTAGGGACAACGACAACTTCCTTTTTCCGTAAATAAATTCCGAAACAAAGCAAAGGAATCCAAATTAGATAAAATAGGTATCCCATTACTCTCACCTTTCCTTTATTCAAACACCCCACTAACTACACTCATCACTACTTTTTTTCTTATTATAAAAATATTCCACACCCCACCACATACCAAATATAATTGACCACTCTATGAAAATTTTGGTCAAATCTGTGAAACTAAAATTCCCCAATATTAAACTATTAGCAATATAAGCATATATCATCAAAGCATATAAAAGTCTTTTCTTAGGCATCATATTCACATCCTTCGTATCAAATGCAAAACAATAAATTAACCGCTTTCATTCATCTTTATTATACTACTCCTTTTACGAATTACAAATCTAGATTTCTATCTTTTATGCTGATAAAAATCTATAATAAAAAAACCATGTGAAAAAGAAGCACATAACTTTATCCTTAGCATCATTAATAGTATAATAATGTTGAAGATAACGTTGGAAGAAAGGTCAAGGAATGTGTAGTTTATTATTGCTAAATATATTTAAGGAGGAGATAGCCATGAAAAAAATTTATTTCATGCTTCATAGTATTTTTTTGTTTTTCTGTTTTTTTCAAATAATATACTCGCTACTGAAATTACTTCAAACAACAACTTAGAAAATAACATTATTGAAACTAGTTATATTACAATTACATCCGATTCTGTAATTCTTAACGGTGACGCAGAAGTTTTAAATACAACCGTACAAGAACTTCCTGATGAAAATCGGATTCTTAAAAAAATATGAATTTTTTTATTCCAATAAAAAAATTCTAGTAACCCTCTTTATTCAATCTTGATGGACATAGCAAGAACGAAAGTGGAATTAATGTCTCAATATACGTTGATTATTCAATAAGTTCTGACAATAGCAAAGTAAAAAAATAAATAGATTTTACGGGAATTGGTACTATCAAAATGATTTATATTATTTAACAGACAGATTAGTCGGCTGTCATTCTGGATTAAATTTTGATGGAAATTCATTCAATCAAAAAATATATTCGGACTCGTTTGATTATTATCTCAATTGGGGATATGTCGACCGACTTTTCGGACCAATGTCACCTCGTGCTTGGGCTGAAGCAACTGCTCATGTTTATGATATGGAAGGTTCACATAGAATTGTAATTGAATTTCCATTTTCATAATAATATTTTAAATTAAAAAATAGGAGAATCTAACAATGAAAAAATTTTTAGCAGTAGTAATTCTATTTAGCTTTTTCTTGCTTCCTTTCTTCAACGTTTATGGAGTTCATATGATTACTCATGACATACAAAGGCTCTCTCCTAACGCCTTATGGGGGATTGGTTTTTTATTCTTCTCAAATATCATATGGACAACTTTAGTAATCACGATTGTAACCAGAGCTAAAATCCTTAGAAGCGGTATTGTGACTGCTACAACATATTGCATCCCCATTATTCTTTTGACACTTCTCTACTTTGGTTACGCAAAACCAATACAAATTTTATTTCTATCACACCTCGAAACAAGTATCTTTTCCTTGGCTTTTGTTATCGGAACACTAATTTCATTAAGAATCCTCTCAAAAAAATAAAGTACAATTTTCTTACAACAAAATCAGAATCATCAAACAACATGCCTTACAGTAGTAGGGCATGTTTTATTACTCCATACCTTTTCCACTTACATAATGCTCAGCACCACACTCCTGCCGCTCCCTTCCTAAGCATTGCCGACAACACGGCAACTACCCATTTAATTAAAACCAAATAAACTCGCTAAACCTCCTCCAATAATGAAGCACACACCCCTTGCGTTTCCTTCCTAAGCATTGCCGATAACATCGCAGTAATTTATCAAAAAAAAAGGAAAATAAAACAGAATATCTTGCTGCTCCAATCGTAGAGAGCAATAGATAAACAAAACGAGCATCAGTTGATTGAAAGAATAGTGGGAAATCGTATTGAAACGAATAAGAGGGAGTTAGGAATTGATTCCTTACTCCCTCTTTGAGGCTTCAAAGGTGAGTGACTACAGGCACGAGCCGGTACCCCACTATGACTCTTTCAATCATCAAACTGATGCTCGAAGGTTTATCCATCCCATCGAAAGATGGATGAATCTGTCAGATATTCTGTTTTATTTCACCGGAGTTAAAGCAATGAACTGCTCGATGTTATCGGCAACTTGCGCGAGTGCCTTCTTCCAAAATGCGCTGTCCGTCACATCCACGCCCAACACCTTCGCAGTATCTTCCGCAGAAGTAACTGTTGTTGCACGCAATAACTCTTGATATTTCTCAACGAATCCTTCAGGTTGCTCTTGATAGATGGCATATAAACCTTTAGAGAACAATCCTCCGAATGCGTATGGGAAGTTGTAGAAGCTTAAGCCGCTGCTGTAGTAGTGCGGTTTGCAAGCCCACATATATGGATGCATTGCGTCTGGATCTAATCCATCGCCGTATGCTTCTTTTTGCGCATCCAACATTAATTGTTCTAAATCTTTCGAGAACATGAAGCTCTTTTCACGGTTTTCAAATACTGAGGATTCGAATAAATAACGTGAGTAGATGTCCACGATGATTTGTGTTGTATCTTGTAATTGTGATTCGAGTAAGGCTACTTTTTCAGCATCGCTCGCTTCGCTAATCACTGTGTTCATCACGATATTTTCGTTGAATGTTGACGCCGTTTCAGCAACAGGCATTGAGTACTCTTGGTTTAATACACGGTGGTTTTCGATGTGTAAACCGTGGTACGCATGTCCTAATTCGTGCGCAATCGTTACAACGTCGCTTAATGAACCAGAGAAGTTTGTTAAGATACGTGATTGTTTGATGAATGGTAGGTTGCTACAGAACGCGCCCCCCACTTTTCCTTTACGTGGTAAGAAGTCGATGTAGTTGTTTTCGTAAGCTTCTTTTGTCATTTGCGCTAAATCTTCTGAGAAGCCTTTGAAGTTTTCTAATAAGAATTCTTTAGACTCTTCGATTGTGAAACGACGTGAGCTTTCTCCGATTGGTGCAAATAAGTCGTAGAAAGGTAATCCATTTTCATGACCTAAGAGAGAAGCTTTATGTTTCAAGTAAGCGCGGAATTGTGGTAAATATTCGCGAATCGCTTCAAGAAGTGCATCCAATGTTTGACGAGACATACGAGATGCTTCTAATGTTTGCGCTAGTGGTGATTCGAAACCACGTAGGCTTGTTTCTGTAAGTACTTGTTGTTTAATATTGTTTAAGGCAAATGCGATTGGTTCTTTAATCGTATCGTACATCTTCAATTCTGTTTCGTACGCTTCTTTACGAACCGCTGCATCCGCATCATACGCCATATTACGAATTTCGCTAAGCGTTACTTTTTCGCCTTTAAATTCGCCTTCAACGCCTGAAGTCATCGCTTCGAAGAGTTGTTCCCAACCGTCTCCACCGCTGATAGAGAATTTCGCAATCACATCTTCTAATTCATCGGATAATAGATGTTTGTATTGTTGTTTTGCTTCTGCAAAGTAGAATTCGTAGTCTTTTAGATTTTCGTCGGCTGTGATATCTGTTTCCACGCTTCCGATAAATTTGTAGACTTTTGTATACGCACTGTTTAACGCAGCATACGCATTACTGAATATGTACGGTATTTATTCGCTGTTTCGTCTGTTGTGTTCGCAGTTAATGTTAAATTAATGTAGTTTCCAAGACGGCTGCTTAAGACGCTGAACTCTTCTAAGGCCGCAATTGCCGCTTTGATAGATTCTAAGTTATCTTCGAGCGTTAAGCCGTTGAATACCTCTCTAAAGTTTGAAAAACGTTCAAAGTCACGTTGAAACTCTTCACTTTCAAATGAAGAGTAAATTTCTTTTAATGACCATTCTGTTGACATTTCGTATCCCCCTTATATTGACTATATGTCCTATTCTACCGAATTTCTTTATAAAATCATAGTATAAGAACCTTTATTCTCTAGGCCACAACGTGTATACTTAAGAGGCAAACACTTTTCAAAAAAGGAGTTCTTATGAAAAAGACTTGGAAAGAATTGTTCCCGGATGCTCTTCTTGGAGAAAACGGTCAAGACACTGTTCCTGTAACGCTGAACGGCGAAGTGATTTATCTCTTAGAATCCAGCTTGACTGAGCGCGAACGATTCCTCATCGAAACCTTAAATACACAACCGACAAAAACTTCAATCCCGACGCATCCATGGCTTGCGTACTTGGAAGGAAAAGGCGCACTGCCAACCCCAACCGCGTATATCCAATGCGTACACTTGGCGGTATTTCCAAAGCAAGAAGGTGTCTTCCACGAGAAGGACTGGATGGAGTTCGTCGAGAACTTAACGGTTGGGACCCTTGCCGTCTTCAAAAACTTCCGCCATCACTACACGCTGGTCGTGAACCCAGAAGTCGCTCCTTCGCTTGCAAGCACGCTCTTTGAAGTGCAATCCGCGATTGAAGATGACTTCGCGGTAGAATTACAACTCTTTATCGGAAACCGCTGGGCAACCTCAAGCTCTGTACCGCTTCTCTATCAAGCAGAAAAAGCGCTCTTTGTTGAATACTTAATGCATTCGCACAAGCGCTCTTGCCTAGAGTTTGCGCCAGTCGTATTATGGGCGATTGCCAACGCTCTACTCGACATAGCACCGATTGCCGACGAGTTAATTCTCTTATTAAGCGAAGACGAAGTGAAAGAGTTGATTGAAGCCCTCTGGGACGCTCATGGAAATGTCTCAAAGGCGAGCCAAAAACTCTTCTTACACCGCAACACCTTGCAATACCGCATCGATCGTTTTGCGGAACAAACAGGGCTCAACGTCAAAGATATGAACGACCTTACGCTCTGCCACTTACTCTTACAAAAACAAAGTTACTAAAAAATAGCCACTTCTATTCAACATAGAAGTGGCTATTCTTATACTTTTTACGCTTTAACGGCTTCTTTTTTAGGAGCGACTTTTGTTTCTTTAATTGTCACTTTTCCTTTTTGAGAACCGATTGTCACTTTTTGACCGAAGCGAATTTCTCCGCTGAGGAGCGCTTCACTAAGTGGGTCTTCGATTTTCTTTTGAATCGCGCGACGAATTGGACGTGCCCCGTATTCTGGGTCGAATCCTTCTTCTGCGATTAGGTCGATAACTCCTGAAGTGAATTTCAATTCGATATTGAGTTCCGCAAGACGAGTCTTAATGTCTTTTGTCATCAATTGAACGATTTGACGTAATTCAGGTTTCGTCAATTTATGGAAGACGATAATTTCATCGATACGGTTCAATAGCTCTGGACGGAATGCATTCTTCAACTCTTCGCGGATGCGTTTTTCCATTGCCGTATGGTCGTGTTGAACGGTTTTCGCACCGAATCCAACTGCTTTTTCATCTCTTAGAGCCGTTGCCCCAAGGTTTGATGTCATGATAAGAATCGTATTTCTGAAGTCGACTTTACGTCCTTTCGAATCAGTCAGATGTCCATCGTCTAAGACTTGCAACAGAATGTTAAATACATCTGGATGGGCTTTTTCGATTTCATCTAACAGAATCACAGAGTAAGGTTTGTTACGAATCTTCTCTGTTAATTGTCCGCCTTCATCGAATCCAACGTATCCTGGAGGCGAACCGACTAGACGGCTAACCGCATGTTTCTCCATGTATTCAGACATATCGATACGAACAAGTGCGTCTTGGTCGCCAAACATCGCTTCTGCTAACGTTTTAGCTAACTCTGTCTTACCAACCCCAGTAGGTCCTAGGAATAAGAATGAACCGATTGGACGTTTTGGATCTTTCAATCCGCTACGTGCACGGCGAATCGAACGAGCTACCGCTGAGACAGCTTCTTCTTGTCCAATGACGCGTTGGTGCAATTCTTTTTCAAGATGAACGAGGCGTTCGCTTTCTTTTTTCTCCATTTGTTTTAATGGAATTCCGGTCCATTGTGATACCACTTCTGCGATATCTTCATCCGTAATCGCCGCAACAAATTCTTGTTTGGCTTCGACTTCAACTTTTTGGCGTAGTTTTTCAAGTTTGTCGCGTTTGGCTTGTTCTTTTTTGCGTAAACGAGCTGCTTCTTCGAATTTTTGCTCACGAATCGCGTCGTCTTTCTTCTGAGAGAGTTCTGCCACTTCTGCTTCCAGTTTTTGAAGCGGTGAGTGTTTACCACTGCGGTCAAGACGGGCTTTTGCAGCTGTTTCGTCCATCAAGTCGATGGCTTTATCTGGTAATTTACGAGACGTAATATAACGAACCGATAATTGAACGGCTGCTTCAATCGCTGCGTCAGTGATTTCCACACGGTGGTGGTCTTCATAACGTTTGCGTAGGCCTTTTAAGATTTCGACTGTATCGTCTGCGCTAGGTTCATTAACATGAACTGAGGCAAAACGACGTTCTAAGGCTGCGTCTTTTTCGATATATTTTTGATATTCATCAAGCGTAGTCGCCCCGATGACTTGGATTTCACCACGAGCAAGCGCTGGTTTTAAGATGTTTGAAGCATCGATAGAGCCTTCTGCCCCACCTGCACCAATAAGGGTATGCAACTCATCGATAAAGAGAATCACATCTTGTTCACGATATACTTCATCCAAGATTTTCTTCATGCGCTCTTCGAACTCACCACGGTATTTTGTTCCCGCAACTACTGCACCCATATCTAACATCATCAAACGTTTTTCGGCGATTTCTTCTGGAACTTCTCCGCTTACCATGCGTTGTGCTAAGCCTTCAACGATGGCTGTCTTCCCAACACCTGGTTCCCCAACGAGGACAGGGTTATTTCGTACGACGGCTAATGATTTGGATAATGCGGCGTACTTCATCTTCACGACCAACAACTGGGTCGATTTTGCCTTCGCGAGCTAATTCGGTTAAGTCACGCGCTAAGCTGTTTAATGTAGGCGTTCCTTCTTGTGAAGACTCTTGACGTGCTTTTCTCTTAGAACCTGCGTTTGAAGGTTGAATTCCGATTTTACCGTAGATTTCTTTCATCAACTCTTGAGGGTCGATTTGGTTATCACGAAGAATCTTCGTCGCTAATACTTCTTCACGTAATAAGGCTAATAATAAGTGCTCTGTTCCGACTTGTGGCACTTCGAGGCGTTTGGCTTCATCGGTAGCCGATAGAATCACTTTCTTCGCTCTTGGTGAATAAGGCATTAAGTACGGATCCATTTGCTTACGGTTTGAGCCGTATCCTGTGAGTGACTCGATTTCAGAACGAACGATTTCCGCAGTCAACCCTGCAGCACGAAGCACATTTCCCGCGATGCCTTCTTGTTCAAGGATTAATCCTAATAGTAAGTGCTCTGTTCCCACAGCTTGGTGTTTGAACAGGATGGCTTCTCTTGCGGCTAAGACCATTGCACTCTTTGCTTTTGGTGTAAAAATTTCACTCATGCGTTTATTCCTTTCTATTTAACGGTATTTCAAATTGTCGATTAATTTCTTCATCATATTACTACGAATCTCTGCAGCATTCTTTACGTTTGAAGGGAATGTATCTTTCTCCATCATGAGTGACATCATTTGCGCCTCACGTTTAGTAATCAGCTCATTTTCATATAAGTTTTGTAATAAATGATTGCCTTCTCGCGCTGAAAGTTCTTCAGGAACAAGATCGCTTAATGCATTTAAGATATCCATCTCATCCACTAGATTTACTTTCATAATGCGGATATAACCACCGCCACCGCGTTTACTTTCAACGACATATCCTTGTTGAATAGTAAAACGAGTATTAATCACGTAATTAATTTGGGAAGGTACACAATTGAATCGGTCTGCAATCTCACTGCGTCTGATTTCAACTGTTTCGTTCTTATGCAGTACATTCTTTAAGTAATTTTCAATCAAATCCGACATATTTTGATTTTGCATTCATCTTCCTCCTTTTACCTTGACTATATTTGACTTTAATTATACAAAAGAATGCGCCTTTTGCCAATCATCTTGCATTTTCCGATAAAAAAAAGAAGCTAGACAAGATGTCTAGCTTCCTCATTTGTTTACGTATCGGGAATACAGGATTCGAACCTACGACCCCTTGGTCCCAAACCAAGTGCTCTACCAAGCTGAGCTAATTCCCGTAAGTAAAAAATGCACCCAACAGGAGTCGAACCTGTAACCGCTTGATTCGTAGTCAAGTACTCTATCCAATTGAGCTATGGGTGCATTGTATATTTAATTAATGCCGAGGGCCGGGGTCGAACCGGCACGGTCATCACTGACCGCAGGATTTTAAGTCCTGTGCGTCTGCCAATTCCGCCACCCCGGCATGGGCCATGGTTTTACATTGGCAAAGCGGAAGACGGGGTTCGAACCCGCGACCCCCACCTTGGCAAGGTGGTGTTCTACCACTGAACTACTTCCGCAAATTTGGTTTTAATGCCGGCTAAAGGACTTGAACCCTCGACCCTCTGATTACAAATCAGATGCTCTACCAACTGAGCTAAGCCGGCTATGAGTGATACAGGGCTCGAACCTGTGACCCTCTGATTAAAAGTCAGATGCTCTACCAACTGAGCTAATCACTCAACAATGGAGGTTAACGGGATCGAACCGCTGACCCTCTGCTTGTAAGGCAGATGCTCTCCCAGCTGAGCTAAACCTCCATTATATATAAAGCGTGGCAACGTCCTACCCTCGCAGGGAGAAACCCCCAACTACTATCGGCGCTAAGAAGCTTAACTTCTGTGTTCGAGATGGGAACAGGTGTATCCTTCTTGCCATCGTCACCACACTTTATCTTCTGAAAAAACTTTCGTTCTTTCAAAACTGAATCTATATCCAACTCCATCAATCTACCAGCTATACAACTCGTGGTTAAGTCCTCGACCGATTAGTACTAGTCCGCTCCATACCTCGCGGCACTTCCACTTCTAGCCTATCTACCTGATCGTCTCTCAGGGGTCTTACTCATTTAAAATGATGGGAAATCTCATCTCGAGGGGGGCTTCACGCTTAGATGCTTTCAGCGTTTATCCCGTCCACACATAGCTACCCAGCGATGCTCTTGGCAGAACAACTGGTACACCAGCGGTGTGTCCATCCCGGTCCTCTCGTACTAAGGACAGCTCCTCTCAAATTTCCAACGCCCGCGACGGATAGGGACCGAACTGTCTCACGACGTTCTGAACCCAGCTCGCGTACCGCTTTAATGGGCGAACAGCCCAACCCTTGGGACCGACTTCAGCCCCAGGATGCGATGAGCCGACATCGAGGTGCCAAACCTCCCCGTCGATGTGAACTCTTGGGGAGATAAGCCTGTTATCCCCAGGGTAGCTTTTTATCCGTTGAGCGATGGCCCTTCCATACGGTACCACCGGATCACTAAGCCCGACTTTCGTCCCTGCTCGACTTGTTGGTCTCGCAGTCAAGCTCCCTTCTGCCTTTTACACTCTACGAATGATTTCCAACCATTCTGAGGGAACCTTTGGGCGCCTCCGTTACATTTTAGGAGGCGACCGCCCCAGTCAAACTGCCCGTCTGACACTGTCTCCCACCCCGGTGAGGGTGCGGGTTAAGTGGTCATGTCACAAGGGTAGTATCCCACCGTTGCCTCCTCCGAAACTGGCGTCCCGGATTCTTCAGCTCCTACCTATCCTGTACATGTGACACAAACACTCAATATCAAACTACAGTAAAGCTCCATGGGGTCTTTCCGTCCTGTCGCGGGTAACCTGCATCTTCACAGGTACTATAATTTCACCGAGTCTCTCGTTGAGACAGTGCCCAGATCGTTACGCCTTTCGTGCGGGTCGGAACTTACCCGACAAGGAATTTCGCTACCTTAGGACCGTTATAGTTACGGCCGCCGTTTACTGGGGCTTCAATTCAAAGCTTCGCCTTGCGGCTAACCTCTCCTCTTAACCTTCCAGCACCGGGCAGGCGTCAGCCCCTATACGTCATCTTTCGATTTTGCAGAGACCTGTGTTTTTGATAAACAGTCGCCTGGGCCTATTCACTGCGGCTGGTATTGCTACCAGCACCCCTTCTCCCGAAGTTACGGGGTCATTTTGCCGAGTTCCTTAACGAGAGTTCGCTCGCTCACCTTAGGATTCTCTCCTCAACTACCTGTGTCGGTTTGCGGTACGGGTCCTATAAATCTTGCTAGAAGCTTTTCTCGGCAGTGTGACATCAGAAACTTCGGTACTAAACTTCCCTACCCGTCACAGCTTGTCGCATTCGTGATAAGCATTTAACTCATCAGCCGACTCACTGCTTGGACGTACACTTCCAGTCGTACGCTTTTCTTAGCCTCCTGCGTCCCTCCATTGCTCAAACGATTTATAGAAGTACAGGAATATCAACCTGTTGTCCATCGACTACGCCTATCGGCCTCGCCTTAGGTCCCGACTAACCCTGGGAGGACGAGCCTTCCCCAGGAAACCTTAGTTATTCGGTGGACGGGATTCTCACCCGTCTTTCGCTACTCATACCGGCATTCTCACTTCTAAGCGCTCCACATGTCCTTACGATCATGCTTCACAGCCCTTAGAACGCTCTCCTACCACTGGACCATAAGGTCCAATCCACAGCTTCGGTAATCTGTTTAGCCCCGTTACATTTTCGGCGCAGGGTCACTCGACTAGTGAGCTATTACGCACTCTTTTGAATGATGGCTGCTTCTAAGCCAACATCCTAGTTGTCTGTGCAACCCCACATCCTTTTCCACTTAACAGATATTTTGGGACCTTAGCTGGTGGTCTGGGCTGTTTCCCTTTCGACTACGGATCTTATCACTCGCAGTCTGACTCCCGGATATAAATACATGGCATTCGGAGTTTATCTGAATTCGGTAACCCGAGATGGGCCCCTAGTCCAAACAGTGCTCTACCTCCACGATTCTTGATTCCGAGGCTAGCCCTAAAGCTATTTCGGAGAGAACCAGCTATCTCCAAGTTCGATTGGAATTTCTCCGCTACCCACACCTCATCCAAGCACTTTTCAACGTGCCCTGGTTCGAGTCCTCCAGTGCGTTTTACCGCACCTTCAACCTGGACATGGGTAGATCACTTGGTTTCGGGTCTACGTCCACATACTACATGCGCCCTATTCAGACTCGCTTTCGCTACGGCTCCGACTCTTCATCTTAACCTCGCATGTAAACGTAACTCGCCGGTTCATTCTACAAAAGGCACGCCATCACCCATTAACGGGCTCTGACTACTTGTAAGCACACGGTTTCAGGTACTCTTTCACTCCCCTCCGGGGTTCTTTTTCACCTTTCCCTCACGGTACTGGTTCACTATCGGTCACTAGGGTAGTATTTAGCCTTGCCAGATGGTCCTGGCGGATTCCGACGGGATTCCTCGTGTCCCGCCGTACTCAGGATGCTAGTAGAGTTCATCAAAATGTCGCGTACAGGATTGTCACCTTCTTTGATGGGCCTTTCCAGACCACTTCTGCTATCTTGATTTCTTCTCACGTTCTAGTCCTACAACCCCAACAAAGCAAGCTCGTTGGTTTGGGCTCCTCCCGTTTCGCTCGCCGCTACTCAGGGAATCGATTTTTTTCTTTCTCTTCCTGCAGGTAATGAGATGTTTCAGTTCCCTGCGTGTACCTCCTAATGAGCTATGTATTCACTCATTGGTAACACCCTATGAAAGGTGTTGGGTTCCCCCATTCGGAAATCTTTGGATCTTAGCTTACTTACAGCTCCCCAAAAGCATATCGGTGTTAGTTCCGTCCTTCTTCGGCTCCTAGTACCAAGGCATCCACCGTGCGCCCTTATTCACTTAACCGTTGGTTAAATGTCGCATAGCGTTGCGTTTTGTTAAAAAACTCTTTTCGTTAGATGTTACTCTAACTCTCGGTAAATTAATTGGTTATTTGTTGTGATATAGTATTCAGTTTTCAAAGAACAAAATTCTCTGCTATTTCTAGCAGATATGGAGACTAGCGGGATCGAACCGCTGACCTCCTGCGTGCAAAGCAGGCGCTCTCCCAGCTGAGCTAAGCCCCCTAAATTCAAACTAATGGGCCTAAATGGACTCGAACCATCGACCTCACGCTTATCAGGCGTGCGCTCTAACCAGCTGAGCTATAGGCCCTTGTTCGCATTTAGAACTTTTGTTTTGAGAAGTTTAACCTCTCAAAACTAAACAAAGAAGTCTAAACCCTGTAGGGTTCCGTATTACCTAGAACATCTTTCGACATTCTGGTTTATCCTTAGAAAGGAGGTGATCCAGCCGCACCTTCCGATACGGCTACCTTGTTACGACTTCACCCCAATCATCTATCCCACCTTAGGCGGCTGGCTCCAAAAGGTTACCTCACCGACTTTGGGTGTTACAAACTCTCGTGGTGTGACGGGCGGTGTGTACAAGACCCGGGAACGTATTCACCGCGGCGTGCTGATCCGCGATTACTAGCGATTCCGGCTTCATGTAGGCGAGTTGCAGCCTACAATCCGAACTGAGAATGGCTTTAAGAGATTCGCTTACCCTCGCGAGTTCGCTGCTCGTTGTACCATCCATTGTAGCACGTGTGTAGCCCAAGTCATAAGGGGCATGATGATTTGACGTCATCCCCACCTTCCTCCGGTTTGTCACCGGCAGTCTCACTAGAGTGCCCAACTCAATGCTGGCAACTAGTAATAAGGGTTGCGCTCGTTGCGGGACTTAACCCAACATCTCACGACACGAGCTGACGACAACCATGCACCACCTGTCACTTTGTCCCCGAAGGGAAAGCCCTATCTCTAGAGTGGTCAAAGGATGTCAAGACTTGGTAAGGTTCTTCGCGTTGCTTCGAATTAAACCACATGCTCCACCGCTTGTGCGGGTCCCCGTCAATTCCTTTGAGTTTCAACCTTGCGGTCGTACTCCCCAGGCGGAGTGCTTAATGCGTTAACTGCAGCACTGAAGGGCGGAAACCCTCCAACACTTAGCACTCATCGTTTACGGCGTGGACTACCAGGGTATCTAATCCTGTTTGCTACCCACGCTTTCGAGCCTCAGCGTCAGTTACAGACCAGAGAGTCGCCTTCGCCACTGGTGTTCCTCCATATATCTACGCATTTCACCGCTACACATGGAATTCCACTCTCCTCTTCTGCACTCAAGTTCCCCAGTTTCCAATGACCCTCCCCGGTTGAGCCGGGGGCTTTCACATCAGACTTAAGGAACCGCCTGCGCTCGCTTTACGCCCAATAAATCCGGACAACGCTTGCCACCTACGTATTACCGCGGCTGCTGGCACGTAGTTAGCCGTGGCTTTCTGGTTAGATACCGTCAAGGCGCTAACAGTTACTCTAGCACTTGTTCTTCTCTAACAACAGAGTTTTACGATCCGAAAACCTTCTTCACTCACGCGGCGTTGCTCCGTCAGACTTGCGTCCATTGCGGAAGATTCCCTACTGCTGCCTCCCGTAGGAGTTTGGGCCGTGTCTCAGTCCCAATGTGGCCGATCACCCTCTCAGGTCGGCTATGCATCACGGCCTTGGTGAGCCGTTACCTCACCAACTAGCTAATGCACCGCGGGTCCATCCATCAGCAGAAGCTTGCGCCTCTTTTCCTCCTTCAACCATGCGGTTAAAGGACCTATGCGGTTTTAGCATCCGTTTCCGAATGTTATCCCCCTCTGATGGGCAGGTTACCCACGTGTTACTCACCCGTTCGCCACTAGATTGACCAGTGCAAGCACCGGTCGCTCTCGTTCGACTTGCATGTATTAGGCACGCCGCCAGCGTTCGTCCTGAGCCAGGATCAAACTCTCATGAAAAATTTGAATTTTCATGAGCTTTGAAAAGCTCATTTTAATTACTGACTTATTGTATCTCTTTAAGAGATAAGAAATTGTTGTTTCTTCATCAAAAGATGAAGTCCCTACACATTTGGTTTGTCTTCTTTGTTCAGTTTTCAAAGGTCAATCGTTGTTTTTCAACAACTTCTATATCCTATCACAGGACATTTTCACTGTCAACAGATTTCATGTAACTTTTTCAAAGTTTTTTTGAAACTGTTTTATAAGCGAACGTTCGCTCAACAGTGATATTAATTTATC